>OGEZ01000073.1_pt1 | contig 111965 bp, 109 predicted proteins | sample 1570831 | NCBI WGS metagenome assembly OGEZ01 (sample SAMEA2582059, study PRJEB24529) | metagenome | biome: Human gut stool | place: China | collected 2011 | reverse complement strand
CTTGGCTGGAGACGGCCCGGAAAGATAGGTAGCGCCAACATAAGAGGAGATATCCGAATGGATATCTCCTCTTTCTATGTTTGCGAAGGCGTAGGGCTTCGAAGTAAGCAACATAATGCGGTTTTCAGAGGGAGTGTGCCGGATACGTCCCTTTCTTGCACATATCCGGTAAAAGTAGAGGGATGGATTTATCAATAATGACGAAATTTGACGAATGGTACTTACGTTTTGGTGGAAACGGTGCTATGATGCAACTATCAAGTGTGTACCGAAAAGCCCATGGGCTCCTTATCGTTTCAAAGAAACGATAAGGAGGGTTCAAAGAAAATACGGATTTCCGAAAAATGCGTCTGTTATTGCGAAGCCAGTGGGTTTCCGCCGAGGGCAAGACACTGAACTGGGTCAAGGCTGCTGCGGGCGAGCAGGTTCTGTGGGAGCCGGGCTGCACCTATACCCTGCCGGAGCTGCGTGTGGTGAACAACGGCAATCTGGCGCTGAAGTACAAGCTGGTCATCAGCGGTATTCAGGGCGATGCCGAGCTGAACAACGTCATCGACTGGGCCGTGACGGTGGACGGTGCGGCCTACACCTTGGGCGAGGAGCACCATCTGGCCGCCAAGAACGGTGAGACCGTGGATGCCGACGTGCTGACCATCTCCGGCAAGATGCAGGAGAGCGCCGGCAACGACTACATGAATAAGTCCATTGACGGCATCGCCATCACTGTGGTGGCTGCGCAGGACACCGTGGAGAGCGACAGCTTCAACAATACCTATGATGCCAACGCCGAGTATCCGGCGATGCCCTATGTGACCTCTCACGAGGCCCTGAACACCAGTCTGATGCTGGCGGATATCCCCACCAACGAGGCTACCGGCAAGCATGATCCGGTGGAAGTCACGCTGTGCAACACGGAAGCCGGCGATATCGCTTACAGCGAGCATAGTTCCGGCTACACCGGCAAGGGTGTGATGCTGGGCAGCACCAAGCTGAACAGCTATGCTGCGGCCCCGGCAAAGGCTGGCGAATACACCTTCGTGTTCAAAAACGGCACCATCAACAGCGCCGCCACGGGCTATTCCTCCATCGACAATTTGAAGGATACTTCCGTCTATATGCTGGTTCCCGGCAACAGCGATGTGGTGTTCGAGAATATGACCTTCAACGGCGTGGTGAGCTTCGATATCCAGATGTACACCTCTCCGTGGAGCTATCTGCACTCCATCACCTTCAAGAACTGCACCTTCAACGGTATCGTCGTGGGCTCCTGCCCGGCGGAGAAGGCAACCTTTGACGGCTGCACCTTCAACAACTACACCAATACGACCTATGCCAATAACTCCAACCCCATCTGGTGGCGTGCAGCCACCGGCTACTGGGGCACCGGCGCAGATGAGAGTGTCCACTCCCTGAAGGAGTTTACCTTCGTGAACAACAAAGTCGCCAGCACCCGTCCGGTAAAGATCGAACGCATCGGCTGGAACTGCACGGCCGGGATCACGATTCTGGACAACACCTTTGACATCAGCAAGCAGGCCGGAGATTCCGAGACCAAGAATATGGCCATCAACATCGGTCAGAAGGATAATACCAGCAAGTTTATCCTGACGGATGACGGCAACACCATCTCCGCCGGCACGGCGTCTCTGTATACGGCGGCGCTGGGCAGCGGATCCAACCAGTATGTGGCGGTTTCCGGCAGCAAGGTGCTGGACCGGAACGGAAATGATAAGGTCATCACGGCCATGGTCTGGAAGACCACCACCGGCGAAACCTTTGAGATGAAGACCATCGACTGATCCGGTGGGGAGCAAAGAATAGCAAAGGGGGAGAGCCGCCGTAAGGCGGTTCTCCCCCTTTGACGCAGTTCCTGCCGCTCTTTGCGTAGACAATTGTATCCGAAAATGGATACGGAAGCGGGAGACGGAAGTGTCGATGAAGCGGCACGTCATTTGGCGGGAAAGATGACCGACGGCCATGGAAAATGATGCCGGAGGAAGTCAGAACTTTTTTTCATGTGCGGATATTTCTGCGAATTTTTGTTGCTTCTGCCGAAATTTTTCTTCGGAAATCTGCTATTTACCGCAAAATCCGGGGCGGAGGTACAAATTCTGCAGAATGACAAAAAAGTTGATGTTTGTGTTGAAATGCGGGCGGAACTGTGGTAGAATCATAGAAACGTCGGTGTTCACAGAAAGGCAATAAATGTGCGCCTGCTGTGTGTACCCTAATCTCAGCGGCTGCCGAAAGCGGCCCTCGGAAGGAGCAGGCATGGCTGACAAGAAGAAAAAACAGGCTGGCCGCCGTGCCTATCTCAACGATTTTCATCGGGATCTTACCGGGGCCTACATCTATGACGGCAGCCATTTCCACTTTGCCGGGGACGGCTGGAAGCAGGCGCTCCTGCGGCTGTGGGCGCTGGGGATCGTGCTGGTGGTGCTGGTGCTGGCGGGAGGCTTCTCCGGCGAGACCATGGCCCACTGTGTGTTCCAGATCCTGCCCTATCTCGTGGAGGTGGGAGCCGTGGGCAGCGTCGTCTGGGCGCTGGTGCGGCTGACGTCCGGCGGCGAGACGCTGCGGGCCTACGTCTACAAGGCCACCGTTCAGGCGCTGCCGGGACGGGCCGTGCTGGTGATGTGCGCCGCCGGGGCCGGAATGCTGGGGACGGCGCTGTGCATGATCGTCCACGGAACGGCGGGACGGCTGGCAGGGCTGCTGCTGTGCCTTTTGCTGAAGGCAGCGCTTCTGGCCGGGGCATGGCTGCTGCGGCGTTATGTGCAGACCCTGCCATGGGAGGGGCCGCCGGAGGAGACGGCGGACTGATGTTTTCTGTGTGTGAACGCCGGATAGCGATATCCGTTTTGTTCAAATATATTTAAGGAGGATTCCAATGAAAAAAGCAACTCGTATCCTTGCTCTTGCGCTTTCCGTTGTGATGTGCCTGAGCTTGGTCGTCGGATGCGGCAAGAAAGATGGCGGCAATTCCGGCGCAAAAGACACGCTGGTCGTGGGTTATTCCCCGTTCAGCAGCAAGTTCTCCCCCTTCTTTGCAGAGACTGCTTACGATCAGGATGTTTACACCATGACCGCACTCAGCCTGCTCAATGGCGACCGTACCGGCGCTATCGTTGAGAAGGGCATCGAGGGTGAGACCCGCAACTACAACGGCACCGACTATACTTACTATGGTCCTGCTGACATGACCGTCACCGAGAACCCCGACGGCACCGTGTACTATGATTTCACCCTGCGTGACGATCTGAAGTTCTCCGATGGCGAGCCCATCACCATCGACGACGTCATCTTCTCCATGTACGTTCTGTGCGACCCCACCTATGACGGTGGTAACACCCTGTACGCTCAGCCCATTCAGGGCATGGCCGAGTACCGTTCCGGTATGTCCACCATGTCCAAGTATCTGGGCGAGCTGGGCGAGGGCAGCACCGATTTCTCCGTGGTTGACGAGGCCACTCAGAAGGCTTTCTGGGATGCCGTCAACGACGGTGGTGTGAAGTTCGCTCAGGAGATCGTGGACTACATGGTCGCTAACGCCGGCGTTGCCGAGGGCGATGTCAAGTCCGCTGCTGCCGGCTGGGGCTTCGATGGCCTGGCTGACGATGCTACCGCTAAGGATCTCTTCCTGGCCATTGCTGCCAATTATGACTGGAACTTCTCCGCCATGGAGGCTGAGACTGCCGGTTCCGCTCTGTCCGATCTGCTGCCTGAGGATGTGTACGCCACCTCCACCAAGGCTGTCACCTTCGGTGAGTCCGCTGCCAGCATCACCGGTATCCAGAAGACCGGCGATTACAGCATGCGTGTTGTGCTCACCGAGGTCTCCGCTACCGCCGTGTATCAGCTGGGCGTTGTGATCGCTCCTATGCACTACTATGGTGAGAAGGACAAGTACGATTACGCCAACAACAAGTTCGGCTTCGACAAGGGCGATCTGTCCCACGTCCGTTCCGTCACCACCCAGCCCATGGGCGCCGGCCCCTACAAGTTCGTTAAGTTCGAGAACGGTACTGTGAACTTCGAGGCCAACGATTCTTACTATCTGGGCGCTCCCAAGATCAAGTACGTCAACTTCCTGGAGTCTCAGGAGACCGATAAGCTCAACGGCGTCGTCACCGGCACCATTGATATCACCGATCCTTCCTTCAGCGCCGACACCGTGGACGCCATCCAGCAGCAGAACAGCAACGGCGAGCTGAACGGCGACAAGATCACCGTCAACACCGTGGATAACCTGGGCTACGGCTACATGGGTATCTCCGCTGTGGCCGTCAACGTGGGCGGCGATCCCGGCTCCGATGCCTCCAAGAACCTGCGTAAGGGTCTGGCCACTGTGTTCGCCGCTTACCGTGAGCTGAGCGTCGAGTCCTACTACGGCGAGCGTGCCAGCGTGATCAACTACCCCATCTCCAACACCTCCTGGGCTGCTCCTCAGCCCACTGACGCCGGCTATCAGGTGGCCTTCTCCGTGGATGTCGATGGCAATCCCATCTACACCTCCGGCATGAGCGCCGATGATAAGTATGCCGCCGCCAAGACCGCTGCTCTGGGCTTCTTCGAGGCCGCCGGTTACACCGTCGAGAACGGCAAGATCACTGCCGCTCCCGAGGGCGCCAAGATGCAGTATGAGGTTCAGATCCCCGCCGACGGTACCGGCAACCACCCCTCCTTCATGATGGTCACCGAGGCTAAGAAGGCCCTGGCTGAGATCGGTATGGATATCGTGGTCACCGACCTGTCCGATTCTACCGCTCTGTGGGATAGCATCCGGGCCCGTCAGGCAGAAATGTGGTGCGCCGCCTGGGGCGCCACTGTGGATCCTGATATGTATCAGGTCTACTACGCCGACGTTGCCGACTTCAACGGCGACATGGGCAATGGCTACAACCCCATGGGTGGTCCCGATCAGGGTAACTCCAGCTACATGTACTGCATCGCTGACGAGGAGCTGGATAACATGATCCTGGAGGCTCGTAAGTCTCTGGATCAGTCCTATCGTAAGACCCTGTACAAGGCTTGCCTGGACACCATTGTTGACTGGGCTACCGAGGTGCCTGTCTATCAGCGTCAGAACGCCATCATCTTCAGCACCGAGCGTGTGAAGATGGAGACCGTGCTGCCCGATATCACCACCTTCTACGGCTGGCTGAACGGCATTGAGAACATGGAGCTGAACTAAGCTCTGTGCTTATAACGGTATCCGGTCGGTCCTGCTGACTGACTGAGCAGACCCGGCGAACCGGTGGCCATTGCGGTCACCGGTTCGCCCCGGCTGCATATCGGGAAGTGACTTTCAAAAATTGCAGGTCGCTGCCTGATGTGCAGTGGGCTTTGCGGCATGGCGCTTGAGCGGCGCCGGCCCGTTGTATCATCAGAACGGAGGTTGAATTTGTGCGAAAATATGTTTTGAAAAGAATACTGATTTCCATTGTGATCCTGTTCTTTGTTTCGTTCATCATCTATGGCTTGATGCGCTGTCTCCCGACGTCCTACATCGAGAGAATGGCACAGCAGAAGGCCATGGCGCCCGGCTCCAAGAGCTATGAGGAGTGGCTGGCCCAGCTGGAAGAGATGTATCATATGAACGGCGGGATCATTTCCGGCTTTTTTGCGTGGCTGGGCGAGATGTTCACTGGCAACTTCGGTGACAGCTGGCTGTACACGGTGCCGGTGCTCCAGAAGTTTAACGACACGGTGTGGCTGTCCTTCGTCATGGGCGGTATCGCCTTCATTCTGGAGGTCATCATTGCCATCCCCCTGGGCGTGCTGGCTGCCACCAAGCAGTACAGCAAGACGGACTATGCCATCTCTGTTTTTGCGTTGGCCGGTATCTCCCTGCCTACGTTTTTCTTTGCGTCCCTGCTGAAGCTGGTCTTTTCCGTGAAGCTGGGCTGGTTCGACCTGTACGGTCTCATCGGCCGTAACTACCAGCAGCTGTCTGCGGCCGGTCAGTTTTGGGACAAGGCGCATCATCTGGTGCTGCCCATCGTGACGCTGGTGGTCATCAGCGTCGGTTCCCTGATGCGCTATACCCGCACCAATATGCTGGAGGTGCTGAACGCCGACTACATCCGTACCGCACGGGCCAAGGGCCTGTCCGAGCGGAAGGTCATCTATCACCACGCCTTCCGCAACACGCTGATCCCGCTGGTCACCATCATTGGCGGCAGCCTGCCGGGCCTGTTCTCCGGTGCTCTGATCACCGAGACCCTGTTCGGCATCCCCGGCATCGGCTTGACCTCGTATAATGCCATGGTGGGCGGCGATATCCCGTTCTCCATGTTCTATATGACGTTTTTGTCGATCCTGACCCTGCTGGGCAACCTGATCTCCGACGTCCTGTATGCGGTGGTCGATCCCCGTGTACGTATCGCTTAAGAAAGGAGGAAATAAACGATGGCAGATCATAACGAGAATCTGAAGGATACTTTGAATGAAGAGATCGAGCACGCCGACCAGAAGCCGGCGGAGGAGCACTATTCTCTGAACGACGACCGCCGTGTGAAGGTGCTGTCCCCCGGTATGCTGGTGGCCAAGCGCTTCTTCCGGAACCGTCTGGCGGTGACCGGTATGGCGATCCTCGTGTTCATGTTTGCTTTCTCCTTTATCGGCGGAGTGATCTCCCCCTATAAGCAGGATCAGTTCTTCTACGCCGATAAGACCATCCGCCGGGAGTTTGCGGCGGTCATCAAGAATACGGAGTTCCGCTATTCTTCGGCGGACGATTCCGTGTTCGGCCTGCCTGCTCAGGCGCAGGCTATGCTGGCCATCCAACAGCAGAAGGACGGCTTTACCTACCGTGACAACAGATTCACCCTGACCAAGGAGGCGGAGGACTTTTACAGCGTCTCCGTAAATGGTCAGGTGGTGGGTCTTGCCTACAAGAGCGTGGTGAGTCCCTCCGCTTCGGACGCCACCCTGTCCTTCGAGTTCACCTATCAGGCCCTGAAGGCCTATCTCACCGACGGTGCGGATACCTTCACGGCGGACGGCAAGACCTACACCGTGGATGAAAGCGGCAGCGTCATGGACGGCACTACCGAGGTGGCCTATGTCAGCCCCTACGTGGTGCAGGCTCTGATGCCAGACGTGTTCCTGTCCCGTGACTTCAAGGATAAGCTCATCGACACCATCAACGCCGGCGGCGAAAAGTTCACCTACACCGACGAGTCCCTCATCGTGGATGAGGAACCCGCCACCGATGAGGAGGACGGTACCAGCAGCGCCATCACCCCCGACGACAGTCAGGTGCCTGATGACACGCCCCAGAGCGCTACGGCGGAGTATGATATCTCCTTCGACGCTGCCACCAACAGCTGGTCCGTTCTGCAGGAGCAGACCAGCCGCCAGTACGATAAGTATTCCGCTCCCAGCAAGGAGCACCTGATGGGTACCGACGGCTACGGCATGGATATGCTGACCCGCCTGATGTACGGCGGCCGTGTGTCCCTGATGATCGGTTTCATCGTCATCGTCATTGAGACCGTCATCGGCGTTATCTTCGGCGGCATTGCCGGTTACTTCGGCGGCTGGGTGGATAACCTCATCATGCGTGTGGTGGATATTTTCTACTGCATCCCCTCCATGCCCATCATCATCATTCTGGGCGCCGCCATGGACGCTCAGCGTGTGGATGGCTGGCTGCGAATGATATACCTGATGCTGATCCTGGGCTTCCTGGGCTGGGCCGGTATCGCCCGTCTGGTCCGTGGCCAAATTCTGTCCCTGCGTGAGCAGGAGTTCATGACTGCCACCGAGGCCTGTGGCATCAGCGTCTCCCGCCGGATCTTCAAGCACCTGATCCCCAACGTTATTCCTCAGCTGATCGTCAACTGCACCATGGGCTTGGGCTCCGTGATCATCACCGAGGCCACACTGTCCTTCCTTGGCTTGGGCGTGAAGTTCCCCTTCGCTTCCTGGGGCAACATTATCAGCGACGTGAACAACACCCACGTGCTGACCAACTACTGGTGGGTGTGGATCCCCGCCGGTCTGCTGCTGCTGCTGACGGTTCTGGCCTTCAATCTGGCCGGCGACGGTCTGCGGGATGCGTTCGACCCGAAGATGAAGCGCTGAGAAAGGAGGAGCCTGTATGTCTAAGAAGAATGAGACCGGCTATCTGTCCGCTAAGGAATCCCGACGCATCTCCCGTGAGAACCGCCGCATCACAGATCAGCTGGAAAAGCGCCATAAGCGCAAGAATGTGCCGGAGTCCGAGTATCTGACTCAGATGAAGGATCCCAACAACGCACTGGAAATCGAGAATCTGCATACCTACTTCTTCTCGGATGTGGGTACCGTCCGTGCTGTGGACGGCGTCTCCTTCGACATCCCCATCGGCAAGACCGTGGGCGTGGTGGGCGAGTCCGGCTGCGGTAAGTCCGTTACCAGCCTCTCCATCATGCAGCTGCTGCAGCGGCCGCAGGGCCAGATCGTGGACGGCGAAATTCGCCTGAACCTCGGCAACGGCAAGTGCTACGACATCACCAAGACCCCCACGGAGCGGATGCAGAATCTGCGGGGCAACTATATGTCCATGATCTTTCAGGAGCCCATGACCAGCCTGAACCCGGTGTTCCGCATCGGCGCTCAGCTGGACGAGGTCATTGCCCTCCACGACGGCGAGGGCAAGAGCAAGGAGGAGATCAAGGAACGCTCCATCCACCTGCTGGAGATGGCCGGTATCGCCAACTGCGAGGGCGTGTACAATATGTTCCCCCACGAGCTGTCCGGCGGTATGCGCCAGCGTGTCATGATCGCCATGGCCCTGTCCTGCAACCCCAAGCTGATCATCGCTGACGAGCCCACTACGGCTCTGGACGTGACCATTCAGGCACAGATTCTGGATCTGCTGCGGAATCTGAAAGACAAGATCAATTCCTCCATCATGCTCATCACCCACGATCTGGGTGTTATCGCTGAGATGGCGGATTACGTGGTGGTCATGTATGCCGGTCGTGTGGTGGAGAAGGGTACGGCGGAGGAGATCTTCGCCAATCCCGCCCACCCCTACACCATCGGCCTGATGGCCTCCAAGCCCGTGGTGGGCAAGAAGGTGGATAAGCTGTACTCCATTCCCGGCAAGGTGCCTAACCCCATCAATATGCCGGACTACTGCTACTTCAAGGACCGCTGCGAGATGCAGGTGGAGAAGTGCAGCGGCGAGTATCCCCACATGATCCAGCTCTCCCCCACGCATATGGTCAGCTGCTATCGTTACTTTGACGGAAAGGTGGGTGAATAACCATGGCAAACGAGAAGAAAGCCGTTGAAACGCCGGTGGAGTATGATCCCCAGTACATTCTGCAGGTCAAGGACCTGAAGAAGTACTTCCCCATCAAGGGCGGTATGATCAGCAAGACTGTGGGCCATGTGAAGGCCGTGGACGGTGTTACCTTTAACCTCAAGCGTGGTACTACCATGGGTCTGGTGGGCGAGTCCGGCTGCGGCAAGACCACCACCGGCCGTACCATCCTGCGTCTGGCCGGTGAAAAGACCGGCGGTCAGGTGCTGTTCAACGGCAAGGATGTGTACGCCCTCTCCGACAAGGAAATGCGGGATATGCGCACGAAGATGCAGATCATCTTCCAGGATCCCTTCTCCTCTCTGCAGCCCCGTATGCCCGTGGGCGAGATCATCGGTGAGGCGGTGCGTGAGCACGGTCTGGTGAGCAAGGAGGAATTCGATGATTACATCGACCAGGTCATGGACAACTGCGGCCTGCAACCCTTCCACAAGGATCGCTATCCCCACGAGTTTTCCGGCGGCCAGCGGCAGCGTATCTGTATCGCCCGTGCGCTGGCTCTGAACCCGGAGTTCATCGTCTGCGACGAGCCTGTGTCGGCTCTGGACGTGTCCATTCAGGCACAGATCATCAATCTGCTGAAAAATTTGCAGAAGAAGTACAACCTGACGTATCTCTTCATCTCCCACGATTTGTCCGTGGTGGAATACATCTCCGACACGGTGGGCGTCATGTATCTGGGCAATCTGGTGGAGTACGGCGCTACGGAGGACATCTTCCGCAATCCGCTGCACCCCTACACCAAGGCCCTGTTCTCTGCCATCCCGGTGCCGGATCCCACGGTGAAGATGGATCGTATCGTGCTGGAGGGCTCCATTCCCTCCCCGGCGAATCCGCCGGCTGGCTGCAAGTTCCATACCCGCTGCGCCAACTGCATGGAGAAGTGCAAGACCGAGGTGCCTCAGCAGCGTGAGATCGAGCCGGGCCACTATGTGGTCTGCCATCTGTACGACGAGGCATGAGCGACCAGCACAAAGAGTGGGAGGACGACGGCCGGACGGTAGCGGATATGTCCGGTCTGGACCGGTCGCCCCTGTTCGGTCATAAAGAGGGAGTCTCCCAGAAGAAGCGGCAGGAGCCGTCCGACGGCGACTATGTGCCGCCCATGTCCCGAGGTGACCGATGGGCGTTCCTGCTGGGTACCATGAAGGCGTCTCTGCTGATCGCACTGGCGTTTCTGGGCGGTCTTGGCCTGTGTATCTGGCTGTTGACGCTGCTTCTGCACTGAACCACACCGTCCGAAAGGGTGTGCTGCTTCCGGCAGCGCACCCTTTTTCATGCCATACGCTGTGGCTGCTCTCCGGGAGAGCAGCCACCCATGATGAGAAAGGAAGAATAAGATGATCTCTGCAATGCTGCAATACATCCAGCGCAGCCCCGACTGCTTCCACGCCGTGGAGGAGCTGCGCCAGCGTCTGCTGCGGGAGGGCTACACGGAGCTGCGGCCCGGCCGGTGGCAGCTGACGGCAGGGGGGAAGTACTTTACCACCAAGAACGGCTCCTCCATGATGGCCTTCCGCCTCCCGCAGGAGGCCCCTGCCGGCTTCCTGCTGACCGCCAGCCATTCCGACTCCCCCTGCTTCCGTCTGCGGGATCATGCGGAGCTGACGGGGGAGTATATCCGCCTGTCCGCCGAGCGCTACGGCGGCATGATCAATGACAGCTGGCTGGATCGGCCCCTCAGCGTGGCGGGCCGGGTACTGGTCCGCCGGGAGGGCGGACTGGAGGCCCGTCTGGTGGATTTGAAGCGGGATGTGGCCCTGATCCCCCGTGTGGCCATCCACCTGAACCGGGAGACCAACAGCGGGGTCAAGTACGACCCGGCTCGTGATCTGGTGGCCCTGTACGCCGCCGGAACCGGCAGCGGCAGCTTCTATCGGGAGGTGGCCAGAACGGCGGACTGCGCCCCGGAGGACGTGGTAGCCGGGGATCTGGTGCTGTACAACAACCAGCCGGGGACCGTCTGGGGGCCGGAGGGCGAGTTCGTGTCGGCCCCCCGACTGGACGATCTGGCCTGCGTGTTCGCCTGCGCCGAGGGCTTTCTGACGGCGCAGGAGCGGGACATGGTGCCGGTGCTGTGCGTGTTCGACAACGAGGAGATCGGCTCCGAGACCAAGCAGGGGGCGGCCTCCGTATTCCTGCCGGAGACGCTGGCGGCCATCTCGGAGGCGCTGGGCCTCTCCGCCGCCGACCACCGGGCGCTGCTGGCGGACAGCATGATGCTCTCCTGTGACAACGGCCATGCCCGCCATCCCAGCCACCCGGAGCTGGCGGACACCAACGAGGCCCCGGTGCTCAACGGCGGCGTGGTGGTGAAGCACTCCCCCCGCTACGCCACGGACGGCGTGTCCACCGCCGTGTTTACGGAGCTCTGCCACCGGGCAGAGGTGCCGGTGCAGCACTACGCCAACCGTCCCGATCAGATGGGCGGGGCCACGCTGGGGAACATCGCCGACACCAAGCTGCCCATCCCCACGGTGGACATCGGCATGGCCCAGCTGGCCATGCACTCCTGCTTCGAGACCATGGGCAGCCGGGACGTGGAGGCCTTTGTCCGGGCCGTGCGGGCCTGCTATGAGAGCAGCCTGCGCTTCACGCCGGAGGGTGTGGCGCTGCGGTAACGGGGCAGGGAAGCCCACACACCCCATGAGAAAACCATAAAACCCACAGGGCGGCGCAGAAAAACTCTGCGCCGCCCTGCCACATATAAAAACGGGGGCTTGCATCTCCGGAGCTTTCATGGTAAAATACTTATGTCAATAGAATACGGATATTGCTACCGAGCAGTAGATGGGAAAGCATTCGTTTGCACATCGTCAGGCCTTAGAAGATGTGTATGCGGGTGCTGTTTTTTTTGGAGGTCTATCTTATGCGGAGAAAGTTGCTTCAATACTTTTCCAGAGCCGAGAGGCTCCTGTGGGGCCTGTCGGTGGTGTTCATCGTCGGATCCTTCTGCGCCTTTGACCGGGAGAATTATCTGACGCTGGCCGCCTCGCTGATAGGCGTCACGTCGCTTATCTTCAACGCCAAGGGAAACCCCATCGGACAGGTGCTGATGGTGCTCTTTAGCCTGCTGTACGGCATCATCTCCTATACCTTTGCCTACTACGGCGAGATGATCACCTATCTGGGCATGACCATGCCGATGGCGGTGTTTGCCCTGATCTCATGGCTGAAAAACCCCTACAACGGGAGGAGGTCGGAGGTCAAGGTGAATACCATCGGCAAAAAAGAGATCGTGCTCATGTGCCTTGCGGCGGTGGTGGCCACGGGGGTGTTCTACTGGATATTGAAGATGTTCCACACGGCCAACCTCCTTCCCAGTACCCTCTCCGTCACCACCAGCTTTCTGGCGGTGTATCTGACCTTCCGCAGAAGTGCCTATTTTGCGCTGGCCTATGCCAGCAACGATATCGTGCTGATCGCGCTGTGGGTGCTGGCCAGCCTTGCCGACACCCGGTATCTCTCGGTGGTCGTTTGCTTCGTGGCTTTTTTGATGAACGACCTGTACGGCTTCATCAACTGGAGACGGATGAAGAAGCGCCAGCGAGCATAAGGCCCCACGACACGGTGCAGCCAACAAAAACCGGCAGACGCCAGGCGTCTGCCGGTTTTTTCCTAAAGCCATATTCTGCAAAGCTGCCCATCAGGGCGTGACGGCGCAGACGTGCCCCAGCGCCTCATAGCTGTCGCCGCAGACCTGCCACGAGCCGTCCGTCTGCCGCCGGAGGGTCAGGGTATGATCCACGGAGGTCCGTGTGGCGGCGATGACGCCCTGCCGTAGGTGATCCACCCGTAGGATCTCCCGAAGGGTCACCTGCACCGCCTCCCCGGCCAGCTCACAGGTGATGACCGGCTGGAAGGCCCCACGGCGCAGGGCCTCGTCCTCCGCCGTGGGAGTCTGAGGTGTGGAGGGGTCAGAGGGAGCGGCAGGGGATGTACCGCAGCCGCTGAGAGCCGTTATCAGCAGCAGTAGGACGCACAGAAGAAGTGATAGGCGGCGGAAAAAACGGTTCATGGGATACCTCCTTCTTTACACCAGATGACGACAAATTGTGACTATAATGTACAATATAGACTGCAATATATCAAGAAAAAACAGAGAATTTCACAAAAAGTGGGCGCTGCTATGCAGCGCCCACCGGCAGGAAAATTTTCGGCAGCCTCACGCCTCCCGGCGAAAGACGTGGATATCGAAGCTGATGGTGACCGCCAGCTCCTCCAGCGCCGCCAGACGCTGACAGCCGGACTTGGGAGTTTTCCAGTAGTAGGGGGTCATTTGGAACAGGGCGTGGATGTCCTCCTGCCCCAGCACCCGGATGCGGTCCTCCACGTGGCGGATCTCGGCGTAGGCGAAGCCCTCGTAGGGAGTCTCCTTCACCTCGTTGGGATAGGGGTGGTCATAGAGCACCTGCTTCAGCTCCCACAGGTGCTTTTCCGACGGCACCACATAGAGAAACGTGCCGCCGGGCCGGAGCGCCCGCCGAAATTCCTCCAGCGCCAGCGGGGAGAAGCAGTTGAGCAGCAGGTCGATGGACCGGTCCGCCACCGGCAGGTGATAGGAGGAGGCCACGGCGAACTCCACGTCCTTTTCCCGCTTGGCGGCCCGGCGGAGGATGGCCTTGGAGATGTCCGTCCCCGCCATGCAGGGGGCCTTCCCGGCGTCCCGCAGTGCCCGGTAGACGGCGCTGGTGTAGTATCCCTCGCCGCAGCCGGTGTCCAGCACCGCCGGATGCTCCGGGGCATAGTCCAGTGCCAGACGGCACAGGGCATCCCGCAGGGCGGCGTAGTAGTCCTTGCTGAGAAAGACACTGCGGGCGGCGGCCATGCCCTTGTCGTCGCCGGGCATTTTGGAATGCTTGCGGTTGGCGGGCAGCAGATGGGTGTAGCCTTCACGGGCCACGTCATAGCTGTGGCCCGCCGGACAGCGGTAGCGCCCCGGCTCCCGCTCCAGCGCCGCCCCGCAGATGGGGCAGACAAACAGGCTCATTGCCCACGCTCCTTTCGGACGGTGACGTCGTGGATCCACTGTCCCGTGCGGATACGCAGGGCGCACAGCGGCACCTTCAGCAGGCTCTCCGACTGGATGGCGGCGGCGATCCACCAGTAGTCCGCCTTCAGCACCAGCGCCAGCAGCGCCGTCAGGGGCAGGGCCATGCACCACTGGGGTCCCACGTCCAGCAGGGTGGACCAGAACACGTCGCCGCCCGCCCGCAGCACGCCGGTGACGGCGGAGATAGAGTAGGCGTGGAGGGGAATGGACAGAAAGCCCGTCACCGCCAGCGCCGTGGCGATGACGGCGGACTCTCCATAGAGCTTGAACAGCGGGAACACCACCGGCACGAACAGCGTCGGCACCAGCAGCAGAGACAGGGCCGTCAGCCCCACACCCACCAGCGCCGTGAACACCAACAGCGTCCGGCTCAGGTCCATGACCTCCTGATGGCTGCGGCCCTCACCGATGGATTTGCCGATTATCACGGCGGTGGCGGCACCCAGACCGAAGCACACCACCAGGAACAGGCGGTTGAGGTTGCCCATCACGGCGTTGGCCGCCAGCATCTCCACGGAGTTGTCGGTGTAGCCCAGGATTACCGTCAGCATACTGTTGCCGAGGCCCCATGCCGTCTCATTGAGGATCACGGGGGAGGAATACTTCACGAACCGCCGGAGCATTTCCCAGCCGGGGCGGAAGAAGGCCCGCCACTGGATGGGCAGAAGCCTGCTGCGGACGGCACAGAAGCTGCACACGGCGAACTCTGTGATGCGGGCCAGCAGGGTAGCCACGGCGGCACCCTGAATGCCCAGCGCAGGCAGGCCGCACTTGCCGAAGATCAGCAGGTAGTTCAGCCCCGTGTTCAGCACCGTGGACATGGCGAACAGCTTCATGCCGAAGCCGGCGTCCTCGGCGCTGCGCCGGGCGCTGACATACAGGGACGAGAGCATATTGAACACGTAGGAGATGCCGATGAGCTTCAGATACGGCGCACCCAGCACCGACAGCTCATGGTTGTTGGACAGCAGATCCATGATCTCCACCGGCCACAGGTACAGCACCGCCGCCAGCACCACCGTCAGGCCGGTACCCAGCATGGCCGCCACGCCGATGGCACGGCTGATGTGCTCCATATCCCGCTTGCCCCAGTACTGGCTCACCAAAATGCTCAGGCCGCTCTGCACGCCGAACACGATGGAGATCAGCAGGAACACCGGCACGTTGGCGGTGGTGACGGCGGCCATCTGGGTGTTGCCCAGCCAGCTGACCATCAGCGTGTCCATCAGGCCCAGTGTAAAGGTGATAAGGTTTTGCAGGGCGATGGGGCCGGTCAGACCCCACAGATACCGGTAAAAGCCCGGTTCACGTTTCAGACATTGCAGCATGGTATCCCTCACAGCATGGAAAATCTCGTATTTTTGTGGCGCAGCAGCGCCTCGTACAGGACGTCGATGTCGCCCTCCGTGGTTTCCGGCCCGAAGCTGAGCCGCAGCACCCCGGCGGCGGTCCTTTTATCCAGCCCCAGAGCGGCATAGCCCCGGCTGGCCTTGCCCCGGTGACAGGCGGAGCCTGCGGACAGGCAGATGCCCTGACTGCCCAGATCGTTGATGACGTTGGCACTGGGATAGCCCACCAGCGACACCGCCAGAATGTGGGGGGCCTCGCCGCCGCCCACCGGCACCACGCCGGGGATGCTCAGCAGCCGCTCCCGGCAGTAGGCCTTGATGCGGGCCATGTGGGCAAGCTTTTCCTCCAGCCCCTCCTGCCGCAGCGCCACGGCCTTGGCAAAGCCCGCTATCTGGGCGGTGGCCTCCGTGCCGGAGCGCAGCCCCTCCTCCTGCCCGCCGCCGGCCAGCAGGGGCCGCAGGTTCCGCAGGTCCGGACGGACGTACAGAGCGCCGATGCCCTTGGGGCCGCCGATCTTGTGGGCGGACAGGCTCATCAGATCCACGCCCCACCCCGCCGGGTTGCAGGGAACCTTCAGAAAGCCCTGCACGGCGTCGCAGTGGAGGAGCGCACGGCTCCCCCGCTCCTTCAGCAGCCGGGCGATATCCGCCACGGGGAAGAGACACCCCGTCTCGTTGTTCACCAGCATCACGGACACCAGTACCGTGTCCTCCCGCAGGGCCTCCGCCACCTGTCCGGCGGAGATATGCCCCGTGCGGTCGGGCTTGAGGTAGGTGATCTCATACCCCTCCTGTTCCAGCTGGCGGCAGGGCTCCAGCACGGCGCTGTGCTCCACGGCGGTGGTGATGATGTGCCGCCCCGTGTGGCGGCCCTGCCATGCGGCGGCCCGGATGGCCCAGTTGTCCGACTCCGTGCCGCAGGAGGTGAAGTGCAGGGCCGATGGCTGGCACCCCAGTGCCCCGGCGATGGTGCGGCGTGCCTCCTCCACCAGCTCCTTGGCCTCCCGGCCCAGAGGATACTGGGCGGAGGGATTGCCGAACTGATGGCGCAGCACATCGTACATGGTATCCGCCACAGCCTCCGGCAGGGGCGTGGTGGCGGCGTGGTCCAGATAGATCATAGCGCAGACCTCCCGTTTTTTCAGAAAAACCGGCGCCGGACAGGGGGGAGGGGCAAAGACCCTCTTGCCACCGGCGGCCGGATACCGTATAATGTAGACAAATTCTTATTATATCGGAGAAAACCGTAAAGTGCAAGGAGAATCCCCATGCGAGTTGCTATTTACACCCTCGGCTGCAAGGTCAACCAATACGAGACGCAGGCCATGGAGCAGGAGCTTCAGCGGCGTGGCCACACGCTGGTGGACTTTGAGTCCCCGGCGGACGCCTACATCATCAACACCTGCTCCGTCACCGCCGTCAGCGATAAAAAATCCCGGCAGATGATCCGCAGAGCCAAGAGCCGCAATCCCCAGGCCGTGGTGGCTGCCTGCGGCTGCTATGTGCAGACCCACACCCCGGAGGCTCAGGAGCTGGGCATCGACCTCATCGGCGGCACCGGCGACCGGATGGAGTTTCTGACCCTGCTGGAGCAGGCGGCGGAGGATCACCGCAGCCGTGTGGCGGTGGATGAGGCCCTGCGCCGCCGCACCTTCGAGGTGCTGCCCGCCGGGGGCATGGCGGCCCGGACACGGGCCATGCTGAAGGTGGAGGACGGCTGCGTCAACTTCTGCACCTACTGCATCATCCCCTATGCACGGGGGCCGGTGCGGTCCCTGCCGCTGGAGGAGGCGGTGCGCCAGACGGAGCAGCTGCGGCGGGAGGGCTACCGGGAGGTGGTCTTTACCGGCATCGAGATCTCCTCTTGGGGACAGGATTTCAAGGACGGCCGCAGCCTCATCGACCTGCTGGAGGCGGTGTCGCAGGCGGCGGGAGAGATGCGCCTGCGGCTGGGCAGTCTGGAGCCCCGCACCGTGACGGAGGATTTCTGCCGCCGGGCCGCCCGGCTCCCCAACCTCTGCCCCCAGTTCCACCTGTCCATGCAGTCCGGCTGCGACGCCACCCTGCGGCGCATGAATCGCCGGTATGACACCGCCCGGTTCCTCCGGTCCGTGACTCTGCTGCGGCAGTACTTCCCCCGGCCCGCCATCACCACGGACCTGATCTGCGGCTTCCCCGGCGAGACGGAGGAGGAATTTTCCCAGACGCTGGCCTTCCTGCGCCGCTGCGACTTTGCCCAGATGCACATCTTCCCCTACTCCATCCGCCCCGGCACCAAGGCGGCAGAGATGGAGCAGGTCCCCGGCCCGGTGAAGGAGGAGCGTGCCGCCCGTGCGTCGGCGGTGGCGGCGGAGCTGCACCGTGCCTATCTGCAGGGCTGCGTAGGCCAGACTTATCCCGTGCTCTTCGAGCAGCGCAAGGACGGCTGCGCCGCCGGTCATGCCCCCAACTATATGCCGGTGGAGGTGCAGACACAGGAGGATTACCATAACACCGTTCGCCATGTGAAGATCACAGGCGTAGTAAACGATATCCTGATGGGAGAGGTGACATAACATGGAACACTTTTTTGCCTATACGTCCCGGATGCGGTTCATCTCCCGCTGGGCGCTGATGCGTAACAGCCAGCCGGAGAACATTCAGGAGCACAGCCATCAGGTGGCAGTGCTGGCCCATGCGCTGGCGGTGATCCGCAACCGCTGCTTCGGCGGTCAGGTGGACCCCGGTACGGTGGCGGTGGCGGCCCTGTACCACGACGCCAGCGAGATCCTCACCGGGGATCTGCCCACCCCCATCAAGTACTACAATCCCGCCATCCGGGATGCCTACAAGCAGGTGGAGCACATCGCCTGCGGCAAGCTGGTGGGGATGCTGCCGCCGGAGCTGCAGCCGGACTTTGCCGAGGCCCTGACCCCCACAGACCCGGAGGTGGAGGAGTTGGTGAAGGCGGCGGACAAGCTGTCTGCCCATATCAAATGTCTGGAGGAGCTGAAGGCCGGGAATCTGGAGTTCCGCCGGGCGGCGGAGCAGACAGAGCAGGCGTTGGACGATTTCCATCTGCCGGAGCTGACCTATTTCCGGGAGCATTTCCTCCCCAGCTTCCGGCTGACGCTGGATGAGATGGAGTAAAATCAAGCGCAGGAGAGACGGCTCGTCTCCCCTGCGCTTGATTCGTTATGAAGCTTGCGCCTTGCGCTCTTCGCATGGCGGCAGGCTTTTCGCAACTGTGTCCTCCGGCCACCCCGCAGCGATCTTCTGCCGTGGCATGGCATCACCCATGCTGCGGCACCGACCATGATATCCCGCCGAAGCAGGCACCATACATACAGACCTTCCCTGCAAAGAGAAAAGCAGGCGGAAAGCCACGCTTCCCGCCTGTCAAGGACACACGATCATTATTTGCCAGCGGCCACGGACTTGACCTGCTTGACCTCACGGCCATTGTAGGTACCGCACTCCGGGCACATTCTGTGAGGCAGATGCAGCGCACCGCACTTGGTGCAGGCCACCAGACCGGGAGTCGCCAGCTTCCACACGGAGCTGCGTCTCTTGTTGCGTCTTTGCTTGGATACTTTTCCCTTGGGTACTGCCATGTTGACACCTCCTTGGTCTTAACTGCCTGAGCAGTAATTGATAGTATAGAGAAGCGCTTTACTCCTTCTCCTGCAGGAGACTGGCCAGCTTGGCAAGCCTCGGATCCACCTGCTTTTTGCAGCGGCAGGGCTCCCGGTTGAGGTTCACGCCGCAGCCGGGGCAAAGACCCTTACAGTCCTCGGAGCAAAGAGTTTTCGTGTCCATGTCGAGAATGAACGCATCTCTGGCCAATTCCGCCAGATCCACCTCGTCGTGCTCCAGCAGGATGATCTCGTCGCTGTCCTCCTCCTGCTTCTCCTCGGCCAGAACGCACGAGTAAGAAACGGACTTGGGCGCATCGAATTCCTCCATACACCGGTCACACACGCAGTGCAGCGTCGTATGCATCTCCAGCTGGCACAGCAGAACCCCGGCCTGATTCCGAATACGGCCTTCCACAGTGACCGGACGGATAATGGGCGCAGCGCCGCCGAAATCCAGCTGAGACAGATCCATCTCAAACCGAACCTCCTGACTGGCGTCGGGGGTATGCAGCAGTCGGTTTACATTCAATCGCATAGTACACCTCTTAATGACACGAATAGTATTATAGAGGATTGCACCCTGCTTGTCAAACATTTTCTGCGAAATATTTTGACAATTTCCGAAAATCAGGTACAATAGCCTTAAACAGCATCCATCAAAGGAGGAAACACGCCATGCGGGAGCTGACCATCGGGAAAAATGACGCCGGACAGCGGGTGGATCGCTTCGTCTCCAAGGCTCTGCCGCTGCTGCCGCCGGCCCTGCTGCAAAAGTATATCCGCCTCAAGCGCATCAAGGTCAACGGAGGCCGGGCCCAGCGGGATCAGCGTCTGCGGGAGGGGGACGTGCTGCAATTATACATCAACGACGAGTTCTTCGACAAGCCCAGGGAGGATAATCTGTTCCTCACCCTGTTCCGCCCCAGCCTGGATATCGTCTACGAGGACGAGAATCTGATGCTGCTGAACAAGCGCCCCGGTCTGGTGGTTCACGCCGACGAGACGGAGAAGGTCAACACCCTCATCAACCACATTCAGGCATACCTCTACCAGAAGCGGGAGTGGAACCCCCGGTGGGAGAACGCCTTCACCCCGGCGCTGTGCAACCGCATCGACCGCAACACCGGCGGCATCGTCATCGCCGCCAAAAACGCCGAAACCCTGCGGATCATCAACCAGAAGATCCGGGAGCGTGAGATCGACAAGCGTTACCTCTGCATCACCGTGGGGACGCCCCGGCCGCCGCAGGGGGAGGTATCCTGCTTCCTGCTGAAGGATGAGAAGAAAAAGCAGGTGGCCGTATACCACAGGCCCGTTCCCGGCGGCAAGACCGCCGTTACCCGCTACCGGACGCTGGAGACCCGTGAGGAGCTGTCCCTGCTGGAGGTGGAGCTGCTGACGGGCCGCACCCACCAGATCAGGGCCACCATGGCGGACTTGGGCTGCCCCCTGCTGGGGGACGGCAAGTACGGCGACGGGCAGGTGAACCGCCGCTACGGCGAGACCCGGCAGGCCCTGTATTCCTACCGCCTGACCTTCGACTTCCCCACGGACGCCGGCCTGCTGAATTACCTCCGGGGCCGCAGCTTTCAGGTGGAGAGCGTCCCCTTCCGGGAGAAATACTTCGGCTGACCGCCGCCCCGGCTGCCCGGTGCAGCCGGGGCTTTTTTCTGCCATTCCCCGGAAATCTCCGGCAAAAACGAGTAAAATTCTCCACCGTGCAGAATTTTCCTTAAACAGGGGAAAATATACATTGACATTTCCCTGCTTTTTATATATAGTGAATCTGCCAAATTTCAACGAGAGATATCAGGCCTGTCCGCAAGGCCTCCCTTTGAACAGAGAAAAGAGGTAGATATTATTTAACGAACGGGGGAGGATAAATGTCCAAAGAGTTGATTCGCCTGCGGGACCTCTGCATGGCGTTTGACGACGAGCTGGTTCTCGATCACATCAATCTGTATATCAACGATTCCGAATTCCTCACACTGCTTGGCCCCAGCGGCTGTGGCAAGACCACGACGCTGCGGATCATTGGCGGCTTCACGACGCCCACGTCGGGAGACGTCACCTTTGACGGTGTGAGGATCAATGACGTTCCGCCGCATAAGCGGCAGATCAACACCGTCTTTCAGAAGTACGCCCTGTTTCCCCATCTGGATGTCTTTGAAAACATCGCCTTTGGCTTGCGGATCGCCAAGGTGCCTGCCGACGAGATCGAGCAGCGGGTGACAGAGATGCTGGGCGTGGTGAGCCTGAAGGGCTTTGAGCACCGGAGGATCCATCAGCTCTCCGGCGGCCAGCAGCAGCGTGTGGCCATTGCCCGTGCGCTGGTGAACCGGCCCAAGGTGCTGCTGTTGGACGAGCCGCTGGGTGCCTTGGACCTGCGCCTGCGGAAGGATATGCAGATCGAGCTGAAACGGATCCAGCAGCAGATGGGCATTACCTTTGTCTACGTTACCCATGATCAGGAGGAGGCCCTGACCATGTCCGACACCGTGGTGGTGATGGACAAGGGCCGTATCCAGCAGATCGGCACCCCGGAGGATATCTACAACGAGCCGAAGAACGCCTTCGTGGCGGACTTCATCGGCGAGAGCAATATTTTGAATGGCGTCATGGTCCGGGACAAGGTAGTGAAGATGTACGGCCGGGAGTTCCCCTGCGTGGACGGCGGCTTCGCACCCAACGAGCCGGTGGACGTGGTCATCCGTCCGGAGGACATCGACATCGTCCCCGTGGAGCAGGGGCAGCTGGTAGGCACCGTCACCAGCGTCACCTTCAAGGGGATGCAGTACGATATCATTGTGGACTTCCGGGGCTTCAAGTGGCTCATTCAGACCACGGATCACTCCCCGGAGGGCGCCCGCATCGGCGTGAAGATCGATCCCGACGGCTTCCACATCATGAAAAAGAGCGAATACTCCGGCCAGTTCGGAGATTACAGCTCCTACTCCGAGGAGTATGAGGAGCTGGCGGACGCCTCTCTGGAGACGGACGAGGAGGAGAGCGGGGATGAAGAATAAGCTCTCCCGGTTCGCCGTACCCTACGAGGTGTGGATGGCGATCTTCGTGGTGGCCCCCATTGTCATTATGGTGGTCTATGCCTTTTCCTCCGCCGACGGCGGCTTTACGATGGATAACTTCGTGCAGATGGGGGGCTATACGGAGGTGTTCCTCCGGTCCTTCAAGCTGGCCGTCATCGCCACGGTGATCTGTCTGCTGATCGGCTACCCGGTGTCCTATCTCATGAGCCGGGAGGGCGCCTCCTTTCAGCGGACGGCCATGGTGCTCATTATGCTGCCCATGTGGATGAACTTCCTGCTGCGGACCTATTCGTGGATGACCATTCTGGAAAACAACGGTCTTTTGAACCAGCTGTTCCAGAAGATCGGCCTCATCAGCCTCTATAATCACATCTTCGGCACCAACTTGGAGTATTTCTCCATGATGAATACCCAGGGGGCTGTGGTGCTGGGCATGGTGTATAACTATCTGCCCTTCATGATCCTGCCCATCTATTCCGTCATCATCAAGCTGGATCACTCCCTGCTGGAGGCCGCCCGTGATCTGGGGGCCGGCAGCCTGACGGTGTTCCGCCGGGTGATCCTGCCCCTGTCCCTGCCGGGCGTGGTGTCGGGCATCACCATGGTGTTCGTGCCATCGGTGTCCACCTTCGCCATCAGCCGGATGCTGGGCGGCGGCACGGAGCTGCTGCTGGGCGACCTCATTGAGCGGCAGTTTCTGGGGGGTGCCTACAACCCCCAGCTGGGCGCCGCCATTTCGCTGGTGATGATGATCATTGTGCTGGTGTGTATGCTGGTGATGAATCGCTTCGGTGAGGGCGAGGAACAGGCGGTGAAGCTATGAGCCGCGCCCAGAATCGCTTTGGCGACCGGCTGCTGATGGCGCTGGTGTTCCTGTTTCTCTATGCCCCCATCATCATCCTGATCGTCTTTTCCTTCAACGCCGGCACCAGCTCCAGCGTGTGGAAGGGCTTCTCCCTGAAGTGGTACGAGTCCCTTCTCTCCAACCGGCTCATTATGAACAGCGTCTATACCACGCTGCTGGTGTCGCTGCTGTCCACCATCGTGGCGTCCATCGCCGGCACCTTCGCCGCCATCGGCCTGTATGCCATGAGCCGCCGCCGTCGTGCGGTGGTGAACGCCGTCAACAACATCCCCATGATGAATGCGGATATCGTCACCGGCGTCAGCCTGTGCCTGCTGTTCGTGGTGTTCTTCAACGGCTGGGGCGCCTTCGCCGGGTGGATGAATTCGTGGCAGTCGCTGGTGGTGCTGCCGGAGCGCCTGACCATGGGCTTCGGCACGCTGCTGCTGGCCCATATCTGCTTCAATATCCCCTATGTGATCCTGTCCGTGGGACCCAAGCTGCGCCAGATGGACCGCAACCTCATCGATGCGGCGCAGGATCTGGGCTGCACGTGGATGCAGGCCTTCTGGCGTGTGGTGATCCCGGAGATCAGGCCCGGCATCGTCTCCGGCGCTCTGACGGCCTTCACCATGTCTGTGGATGACTTCATCATCAGCTACTTCACCGCCGGTACCAGCTCCTCCACACTGGCCATGACCATCTACGGCATGACCAAGAAGCGGGTCAGCCCGGAGATCAACGCCATCTCCACCCTGCTGTTCGTGACGGTGCTGGTGCTGCTGGCCGTCGTGAACCTGCGGGAGAGCCGTGCCGACCACCGCCTGAAGGCGGAGCACCACACCGCCCCGGCGGCCCCCCACCCCAACCGCAGCAAGCTCCATAAGACCCTGCGCCGTGTGGGGGCGGGACTGGCAGCCTGCGTGCTGGTGGTGACGCTGATCGTCACCGGCCGCTCCGCCCGGTCCGACCGGGTGGTGAACGTGTGCTCCTGGGGCGAGTATATCGACGAGAGCCTCATCACCCAGTTTGAGGAGGAGACCGGCATCCGGGTCAACTACCAGACGGCGGAGAGCAACGAGGCCCTGTACTCCCTCATCAAAATGGGAGGCGCCGACTTCGATGTCATCGTCCCCTCGGACTATATGATCGCCCGGCTCATTGACGAGGATATGCTGGCGGAGCTGGATTACAGCCACATCCCCAACTTTGACCTCATTGCCGATACCTATAAGAACCTCAGCTACGACCCGGAGAACCGGTACACCGTCCCCTACACCTGGGGTACGCTGGGCATCATCTACAACACCACCATGGTCTCTCAGCCCATCACCAGCTGGAGTGCCATGTTCGACCCCCAGTACGCCGGACAGGTGCTGATGATCAACAACTCCCGTGACGCTCTGGCGGCGGCCCTGCTGTATCTGGGATACAGCATCAATACCACCGACGAGAGCCAGCTGGAGGAGGCCTTTGCCCTGCTGAAGCAGGCCAAGGACAGCGGCGTGTATCAGGCCTTCGTCATGGACGAGGTATTCCAGAAGATGGAGGGCGGCAATGCCGCCGTGGCTATGTATTACGCCGGCGACTACCTGACCATGCTGGAGAATAACGAGGACCTGGCCTTCGTCATCCCGGAGGAGGGCAGCAACTGGTTCGTGGATGCCATGTGCGTCCTGAAGAGCAGCCAGCATATGTCCGAGGCGGAGGAGTGGATCAACTTCATCGCATCTACAAAGGCCAATCTGGCCAACATGGACTACATCTGGTACGCCTCCCCCAACGGCGAGGCGCTGGAGGAGTACCCAGCCTACTATGAGGAGGTCAATGAGGAGCCGCTGGACCCGGAGATCTACGAGGTCATGGCCCCCTCGGAGGAGGTGCTCCGCCGCTGCGAGATCTATGAGAATCTCCCCACGGAGACGCTGCGTCTGTATGACCGACTCTGGACCCGGCTGGGTGTGTAGGGGGAATGGAAGCTGCCGATGTAAAATATCGGTTCAGACGTATTGACGTAAAATCGAATCAGCCCCCCGGCCGAATGTTCATCCGGCCGGGGGGCTTTGCCGGTCGTGACGGAGAGCATCCAATTTGGGAAAAACGCTTGTCAGTCCGGGAAAAATCCGGTATAATAATGCGTCAGGAAAGCGTCAGATATCTGTCCACTGGACAGAGAAATGTCAAGCTGACGGAAGAATTACAGAACGGAGTGGAAAAATATGAAAGCCATCGTGACCGTGGTAGGAAAAGATCAGGTGGGCATCATTGCCGGTGTGTGCGGCACACTGGCCCAGCATGGGGTCAACGTGCTGGAGATCAGCCAGACCATCATGGAGGGGTGCTTTACCATGATGATGGTGGTGGATCTGGCAGGGTGCCAGGGCTCCTTCGAGCAGCTGCGGACCGACATCACCGCCTACGGCGAGGCCCGTGATCTGTCTCTGCGTATCCAGCGGGAGGACATCTTCGACGCAATGCACAAGCTGTAAGAGGGGGAGCCATGCTGAGTATACATCACATTTTTGATACCATCGACATGATCGATAAGCGCCATCTGGATATCCGCACCATCACCATGGGTATCTCCCTGCTGGACTGCGTCAGTGAGGATCCCAAGCGCTGCTGCGAGAAAATCTATGACAAGATCTGCCGCCGGGCGCAGCATTTGGTGCGGACGGGCGAGGAGATCCAGGGGGAGTTCGGTATTCCCATCGTCAACAAGCGCATCTCCGTGACCCCCATGGCGCTGGTGGCCGGCGGCTGCGACACGGAGGACTACGTTCCCTTTGCCCACGCTATGGACCGGGCCGCCAAGACCTGCGGCGTGGACTTCATCGGCGGCTACTCGGCGCTGGTGCAGAAGGGCTTTGCCCACGGCGACGAGCTGCTGCTGCGGGCCATTCCACAGGCACTGGCGGAGACGGATATCGTCTGCTCCAGCATCAATGTGGGCTCCACCAAGGCGGGCATCAACATGGACGCCGTGGCCCGCATGGGTCGCATCATCAAGGAGACGGCCCATCTGACCCGTGACACCGACGGGCTGGGCTGCGCCAAGCTGGTGGTGTTCTGCAACGCCGTGGAGGATAACCCCTTTATGGCCGGGGCCTTCCATGGGGTGGGTGAGGCCGACAGCGTCATCAATGTGGGCGTCTCCGGCCCCGGCGTGGTACACCACGCCTTGCAGTCCTGCAAGGACCAGCCCTTTGACGTGGTGGCGGAGACCATCAAAAAGACGGCTTTCCAGATCACCCGTGTGGGCCAGATGGTGGCCACCGAGGCCTCCCGGCGGCTGGATACTCCTTTCGGCATCGTAGACCTGTCGCTGGCGCCCACCCCCGCCATCGGAGACAGCGTGGCCCGGATCCTGGAGGAGATGGGGCTGTCCGTCTGCGGCACCCACGGCACCACGGCGGCGCTGGCGCTGCTGAACGACGCCGTGAAGAAGGGCGGCGTCATGGCGTCCTCTCATGTGGGCGGACTGTCCGGCGCCTTTATCCCGGTGTCGGAGGACGAGGGCATGATCGCAGCCGCTCTGGACGGTACCCTGACGCTGGATAAGCTGGAGGCCATGACCTGCGTATGCTCCGTGGGGCTGGATATGATCGCCGTGCCCGGCAGCACCACCGCCGAGACCATCTCCGCCATCATCGCTGACGAGGCGGCGGTGGGCATGGTCAACAGCAAGACCACCGCTGTCCGTATCATCCCCGTGGAGGGGAAGGATGTGGGCGACATGGTGGAACTGGGCGGCCTGTTGGGTTCTGCGCCGGTGATGCCGGTCCATGAGGCCGCCAGCACAGATTTCATCGCCCGTGGCGGCCGCATCCCCGCTCCGCTGCAGAGCCTGAAGAACTGAGAAGCGGCAGATTGCCGTGAAAAAGGAGCTTTGCGTGCGCCACCATGTGGCGGCTGTCGGTAGTCGAAATCATAAGAAAATGTAAAAAAGCCAGTCAGAGATTTGTGACGGGCGGATAACGAAGTTTTTATGCAGGATACGGTGCAGCCTCTGAAAAGGGGCTGCACCGTGTTCTGCTCTATGCAGAAAATTTGAACTGCTGCGGGTTTTGGCGAAGTTCCGGTACACGGTCAAACAGTTCCTCGGAGATGATCGGCTCCTGCATATTCGGAATGATTTACTGCTCCTCTACGGGGTTGTAGATCTTCTTGTGAACTTTGAAGCTGACCGTTGTACTTTTGAAGTTTACAGCGCACCCGGTGTACTGCCTATTTTCAAGAATGTGCTTTACAGCTTCGTCTGCCCATAGATACGGATTTGCCGGGATTGGGTTGCGGGTGACCCTGCCTGCGCTGGCATAATATGCCGTAGGGGTGAGAATTTACAAGCCGTTCATAGGTGGACAACCACCCGTGAACGGCTTGTATGGAAACTAAACCCATAAGGGATCCAAGCAAATTCATCTTGCCCTGCGAAGTTCTGTCAAATGTAGATGATCTGAGAATACGAACATGGCTCCCACGTAGTTTTCGGCTCCGAATATCAGTCCGTATCTATATGAGGACGGAAATTGCAGTGGCTTTTGAAAAGAATATTGCTTTTTTCTGCCCAAGGCGCTATAATCGGCATATACCGAAAAAGGAGGGCGTGTCCATGCCAAGACCGCCACGGTGCCGCCGGATTTGTGGCGCACCGCAAGTTGATACCTTCTGCCCCAACGGGTGCGAGGACACCGAGCCGATCCTGCTGACGCTGGACGAGTACGAGGCCATTCGGCTGGTTGACCTGGAGCAGCAAACCCACGAGCAGTGTGCCGCACAAATGGACATTTCCCGCTCTACCGTGCAGGAGATTTACGAAAGCGCACGGCGCAAGATCGCAGCGTGTCTTGTCCACGGGAAACCGCTGCACATCACCGGGGGAAACTACCGCATCTGCGGAGGACAGGAGGCAGCTCACTGCGGCTGTTGCTGCCGGATGCAGAGAGCCAACATGGAAAAATCAGGCAAAACTTGCAAAGGAGATTCCATTATGAAAATTGCAGTTACCTATGAAAACGGTCAAATCTTTCAGCATTTCGGTCACACCGAGCAGTTCAAGCTTTATGAAGCTGTGGACGGCAAAATCGTCCATGCGGAAGTCGTTGATACCAACGGCAGCGGTCACGGCGCACTGGCAGGCTTCCTGATGCAGCACGGCGTGGACACTTTGATCTGCGGAGGCATCGGCGGCGGTGCGCAGGCAGCTCTGGCCGAGGCGGGCATCAAGCTCTACGGCGGTGTCAGCGGGGACGCTGACGCAGCGGTGAGCGCATTGCTCAGCGGAAATCTGGGCTACGATCCCAATGTTCACTGTGACCACCATGACCACGAGCATGGCGAGGAAGGTCACACCTGCGGTGACCACGGCTGCGGTAAGCATAGCTGCCACTGATATGGAACGCACACTGGCTTTGAAGCGTAATCAGGTCATCTTGGACGATAGCTTCATTCGATCCGGCAACGTGCAGCGGCTCTGCGCCAAGCAAAGATTTTTCTTGAGAACTATGACCTGACCGGCAAGACGATCATCCCATTTGCAGCCTCCGGCGGGAGTGGCATCAGCAAGACGAACGAACGCCTTGCGCCGAGCTGCAAAGGTGCAAAACTGATGGACGGCAAGGTCTTCAAGGGCAGTGTCGGGCATCAGGAGCTTGCGGCATGGGTTGAAGGACTTGGACTTTAAGGGGCAGACAAATCGGGATTTGCGGAGGAGAACTTTTGACATGCATATTATTCAAATAGCAAATGATGAGGATAAAAAGAGAATAACCAGAAATATATTGGAAGAACTGCCTGAATGGTTTGGAATCCCAGAGGCACGAGAAGAATATATCCGCGACAGCGCAGGGAAAGTCTTCTTTTGTGCCATGGAAAACGAAAAAGACTTGGGATTTTTGTATCTCAAAGAAACGGGAAAAGATACAGTTGAGCTTGCGGTTATGGGCGTCTTAAAAGAATATCACCGTAAGGGAATCGGAAAAGAACTTTTTAACCGTGCGAAAAAGGCTGCAAAAGAAATGGGTTATTCATTTATACAGGTCAAAACTGTTCAAATGGGGAAATATAAATCCTATGACGATACAAATCGGTTTTATATTTCTATCGGTTTTAAGGAGTTTGAAGTATTTCCTACATTATGGGATAAATGGAATCCCTGCCAAATCTATGTGATGGGAATATGACAACTTCCAGTTTAACGAACAGAAGATGATCGCATAAAAATCCTATATGAACTCTCGTGGCTATGGGAAACGCTGGGCATTGCGCTTTTGGCTGCGGCTGTCTGCATGGCTTGCGCTGCGCTGATTGGCAGGGCAGCAAAGCATTGGTACGATTACCTGTGGGTGTATATATCGCAAAATTAGGTGCGAGGTGAAGTCCGGAAAAAACTCCGTTTGAGTCGATGGAACAGCTCGTTTCGGCGCTTGCACGATTGGAACTGGATGATGACCTGTATGATGAATGGGAGGGCGAATCCATCCATTTCTTTGATAATATCTGCGATTACGGCGAAGCCCCCGGCAGGTATGATCGGATCAGTGCAGCTGGCTGGGTAGAGATTCCGGAAAATCTCGACCGTCATTTTGTGACTGCAGACGAATGACCTTCTTCAACGCCGCCTGCCGGGATGGCTTCCGGTATCGGAGTGTGTTTCCTCAGTCCAGTATTCTTCCGTCGGTGGAGATGGTCACCACCTGCCACGGAATAAATTTTCCGCTCTGCTGCAATGCTGTCTTTGCGGCGTGTTCCAGCCCGCCGCAGCAGGGGACCTCCATCCGCACGATGGTCACGCTCTGGATGTCGTTGCTGCGGATGATCTCCGTCAGCTTCTCGGCGTAATCCACGCCGTCCAGCTTCGGGCAGCCCACCAGCGTGATATGCCCCTTGATGAACCGCTCATGGAAGGCGGCGTAGGCGTAGGCCGTGCAGTCGGCGGCAATGAGCAGCTTGGCCCCGTCAAAATACGGCGCCCGCACCGGGACCAGCTTGATCTGCACCGGCCACTGGGATAGCCGGCTGACCGGTTCGGCGCAGACGGTCTCCGCCTGCCGGGTCTCCGTGTGCCGGATGCTTCTGGACTGGCTCCCCGGACATCCGCAGGGCAGGGGAGTACCCTCCTTCCGCATCTTTTCCTGCATCTTCTTCTGCTTATTGGCCAGCACCGCCTGCTCGTCATAGGCGGCTGCCTCCCGCTCCACAAAGGAGATGGCCCCGGTGGGACAGGCAGGCAGACAGTCCCCCAGCCCGTCGCAGTAGTCGTCCCGCATCAGTTGGGCCTTGCCCTCTACCATGGCGATGGCCCCCTCATGACAGGCCTCGGCGCAGGCGCCGCAGCCGTTGCATTTCTCCCGGTCGATTTCAATGATCCTTCTTTTCATGATCATGCCTCCTTGTTTTTTTGACCTGATTATAGTAGAATAAAATCAACAAGTCGGTTGAATTTTCAACGAAAGAGGATTTTTTATGAAAGAATTTTTCCCGGTGCTCCGTTCTTCTCAGCTTTTCTCCGGTGTTTCGGAGGAGGAACTCACCGCCATGCTCACCTGTCTGGGAGCAGAAAAGCGGAGCTTTCCCAAGGAGGCCTTTCTGCTGCGCTCCGGAGACACGGCGGAGTCCATCGGTCTGGTGCTGTCCGGCAGCGCGCTGGTCATTCAGGAGGATATCTGGGGCAACCGCAATATCCTCTCCAAGGCGGGGCCGGGCCAGACCTTCGCTGCCGCCTATGCCTGCGCTCCCGGCTCGGTGCTGAACGTCAGCGTGGTGGCGGAGACGCCCGTCACGGTGCTGCTCATGAACGTCAAGCGCATCCTGAACGTCTGCCCCTCCGCCTGCACCCACCACAGCCGGATCATCCGCAACCTGCTGGGGGAGCTGGCGGAAAAGAACCTGCGCTTTGGCGAAAAGCTCACCCACATGGGCCAGCGCACCACACGGGCCAAGCTCATGTCCTACTTCTCCGCCGAGGCTCAGCGGCTGGGAACGTATGAGTTTGACGTCCCCTTCTCCCGTCAGCAGCTGGCGGATTATCTGGCGGTGGAGCGCAGCGGCCTGTCGCTGGAGCTGGGGAAAATGAAAAAGGACGGCCTTCTGGATTTCCATAAAAGCCATTTCGTCCTGAAGGTATAGTTTTTTACCGGGGCTTCCCCACAAGCGTATGTCTCTTTTCCCGCATGGATATGTTGAAGACCCCCAGCGGAGGCTCTGCCTCCGCTGGGGGTCACATTTTTCTATTGCAGCAGCCCATCATGGGGAGCTTACGCATCCAGCTCCTCCAGTGCAGCACGAATGCGGGCGTACTCCTGCCGGACGGGGATCAGCAGCTCACGGGCCTGCTGGGGGATGGTGTCTGCGCCCCGCAGCGCCTCCGTCAGCTGGGAACAGGCAGCAGCCAATTTGGTCAGACTCAGATTCGGGGCAATGCCCTTCAGGGTGTGTACGGCCCGGAAGGCATCGTTGGCCCGCCCGTCGGCCATGGCCTTCTCCAGCAGCATCATGCTGCTGTCACGGGGCAGCATCCGCAGGAATTTCCCCACGAACATCTCATTCTGCAGGCGCTCCATGGCGTCCTCATAGTTGCCGTCCACGGCCACGTAAAACTCATTCAGCTTCATTGGCATCTTCCTCATAGACCACCACGCAGTCCTTTTTAATTTTGGCTTCATAAAGGGCGGTATCCGCCTGTAAGATCAGGTCCCGCACCCGCCCCTGCCCGTGGACGCCGCCCACGCTGATGGTCAGGTGCAGCTCGGGAAATTCCGGCAGCTTCAGCTCCCGCACGGCGCAGCACAGAACCTCCAGCTTCTGGTGCAGCACGGCACGGGGCAGACTCTGAAACAGCAGAAAAAATTCGGCGCCGCCGTAGCGTACCAGTGCATCGCTGCTCCGCAGCAGGGAGCGCATAGTCTGGGCCACGCGATACAGGGCGGCATCTCCGGCGGCGTGGCCGAAGCGGTCGTTGACCTGCTTGAAGTTGTCCACGTCAATCATAGCCACAGCATATTCGCCGCTGAGCTCCCGCAGCTGCTCGTCATAGTAGCGCCGATTAAAGACTTGGGTGGCCGAGTCCATGTATACCTGCCGGTTCCGCATCAGCAGTTGGTTCAGCAGGTACTCCTCCTGTCCGCCGGGGCCACTGTCCAGCCGGATGGGATTCATGCACTCCAGTGAATACGGGGTCCCGTCCACCTCGATGCAGACGGCGATGATGTAGTACATATCCTTGCCGATGGACTCCACCTTGTTTTGTATCTGCCGGGTACGCACGGCATCCTGCGAGATACACCGCTCACAGCGTTGCTTTTTGCACCACATGGCATAGCAGTGGTCGTTCTCCCGGACGCTGGGTCCGTCCGGCCCCGGTGTCACCTGCATACAGATGCCGGGATCCACCAGCCGCACCGTCTCGAACAGTGGCCGATAGGTGTGGAACAGATGGGACAGCTGATTGTGAGTGATGCGGATCACGCCGTTGCTGGCCGATATCGGCAGGGGAGGCTGCGGCAGGGTCTGAGGCGTTTCGGCGTGCTGTATCTCCGCCTGCAGCTGCTCGATGCACTGGCTGCGGTTCTCAATGTCGGTGACTTTCCCCAGCAGAGCGGCGCAGCGCCTCTGCTTCCGGGCAGACCACGTGATCTGCACCGATAGCTGACACCGGCGCAGTCGCCCCCGCAGCCGCAATTTCGTGGTCAGATCCAGCCGTGTCTCCTCCAGCGTCAGGCCCTCCAACTGCCGTTTAAGGCCCTCTGTCAGCTCCTTGCCCAGATACATCTGTAACGTCGGGCTTTGCAGCGGCTCCAGCATCACCGACGGCAAACCCGTCTGCTCCGCCAGCCCACGGGACAGGTGCAGGGAGGAGGGCTGGGCAGTATAGTCGAACCACAGCTCATCGCTGAGGGAGGTAAAGAAGTCCTGCTTGGCGTAGGCATCCTCCAGCTGCTGGGTCATTCGTGCAGCGGTCAGATCCTGTCCTTTATACAGATCCTCCACCACCCGCCGCAGGGGCGCCACCGTCTGCCCAGCGTCCTTCATGCCCTGCTTGGCAGTGTCGGACACGTCGTCCAGACAGCGCAGCAGCAGGGGATTGTAGCTGCCGCACTCGCCGTTGTGGATCATTTCAATGGCCTTCTCGTGGGAAAAAGCCTGCTTGTAGCTGCGCTTGCTGGTCAGGGCATCATAGGCGTCCGCCAGCGACACCACCTGTGCGGCGATGGGGGTGTGATCCCCGGACAGTCCGTCGGGATACCCCTCGCCGTTCCAGCGCTCATGGTGCCACCGGCAGATCTCAATGGCGTACTTCACCAGCTTCTCGTTGCGGTGCATGGGCAGCTCCGACAGGATCTGCGCCACCAGCTTGGTGTGGGTCTTGATGATGGCGAACTCCTCGTCCGTCAGCTTGCCGGGCTTTTGCAGGATATCCTCCGGCACCAGCAGCTTCCCGATATCGTGCAGAGCCGACGCCGTGCAGATGAGGTCCACATCCTCCGGGGCCAGGGAGTACTGCTCCGTCACCGCCAGCAGCCGCCGCAGCAGAAGACCCGTCAGGTACTCCACACCGGACATATGGCTGCCGCCCTCGCCGTTGCGGTATTCCACGGCGAAGCTCAGGATGGACAGCATCACCTCGCTGCTCTTCTCCTGCCGGTAGACCCGGCTGGTGAGGATGTCCATCATCTCCTGCCTCCGGGTGTGGAGCAGGATGGTGTTGATGATGCGCCGCCGCACCACCGTGGCGGAGAAGGGGCGGTTGATGTAGTCCGCCGCTCCCAGCTCAAAGGCCTGCTCGATGTAGCTGCTGCCCGTCTCGGCGGAGATCATCACCGTCGGCACATCCTCCAGCCACTGGCGCTGCTTCATCTCCTCCAGCACCTAAAAACCGTCCATCTCCGGCATAACGACGTCCAGCAGCAGGGCCGACAGGTCCTTGCGATAGGTCTGCAATACGGCGAGAGCCTCCTTGCCGTCGGAGACCTCCATGATTTCGAAATCCTGCTCCAGCATATTGGCCAGAATGGCCCGGTTCATCTCCGAATCGTCTGCGATCAGCAGCTTTTTTCGTTCCATAGTATCCTCCTGCGGGCCCGTCGGGGTATCCGTAAAACATTCGGCTCATTATACACCGCAATGTCTGGAAAAGGCAATGGCTTCTTCCAGAAAATAACAGGGGAAAACGAAAAAGGACAAAAGCTTCCGGTTTCCCGCCTGAGGAAAACGCCAAGGGGAAGCCGACGGTCAGAAAGAGGGCCGCCGTCCCTCTGGACGGCGGCCCTCTTTCTGACCGTTTATCTGACGAAAAAGGCTTCCGCGGCAGATGTTTTTACTTACCCCACCAGCTTGAACAGCAGCACCACGGCTCCCAGCACCACCAGCACCACGCCGGTGGCCCGGTTCAGGGTCTTGGGCTCGGCCTTGTTGGCAAACACGGCGGCGATGCGGGCCCACAGCAGGGTGAATACGACGCACAGAGCAAATACCGTCCAGTCCGGCGCTCCGCCGATGGCAAAGTGGGACACAGCACCGGTGAGTGCGGTGAAGGCCATGATGAATACGCTGGTGCCAACGGCAGTCTTCAGCTCATACCCCAGCACGGAGGTGAGGATCAGCAGCATCATCATGCCGCCGCCGGCTCCGACGAAGCCGCAGATGAAGCCGACGATCACGCCGCACACCACCGACTGCACCGCCCGCTTCTTGGCGCTGACGCTCTGCATGGCCTCCTTGGTGGTCATCACCGGCCGGACGATGAACTTCACACCCAGCAGGAAGGTCATTACCACGGAAAAGCTCCCCATGGTGGCCGAGGGGACGATACTGGCGATGTAGCTGCCCACCACGGTAAAGGCCAGCACACTGGCCATCATGATCAGTCCATTGCGAATGTCCAAATTTTTGTTCTTCCCGTAGGTATAGGCAGATACGGCGCTGGCCAGCACGTCCGAGGACAGGGCGATGCCCACCGCCAGATACGGGTCCATGCCCAGAAAGGTGATGAGCATGGGACTGATGACGGCGGCGGCGCTCATCCCGGCGAAGCCGGTGCCAAGACCGGCCCCCATCCCGGCGAAAAAGCAGACGAGTACAGTGATCAAAATGTGCATGGAAACCTCCCGAATTGCGAAACATACAAGCGATACGCCCCATTGTAAAGCACTCCCCGGCAAAGTCAACGGGGAAGATTTTCCGGCGTATTAGAAAATAGACAAAACCTGCTTCTGCGAAGAATTTCTCCCCGGCGGTTCCGCCGGGGAGAAGCACGTCAAACCCTGTAAATGGTGTCCTGCTTGCCGAAGGCGTTCAGGGCCTGCACCACGGTGCTCTCGGACTCCTGCGTGTAGGGCAGCAGCACCAGCATGGGCTGGTGGAAGGTCAGCACAATGACCTCCCGGCTGATGATGCAGCAGTCCCACTGCTCCCATGTGAACCGCTCGGTGTGGTCGGAGGCGTTCCACTCCCGGATACCGGAGGCGGTGAAGGTGACGGTGCCGTCGGGGCGGTTGCCCTCCCGGAACTGCGTCCAGGACTTGCGGTAGCCTATACGGCCCGCCTGATAGGTCCAGAAGGTCACCAGTGACATCACCAGACACAGGAAGAACGGCACCTTCAGCTTGGCATGCAAGGCCCAGACCAACACAGCGGCCAGCGCTGTCAGCACCGCAAAGGCGATGCACTGGAACAGCAGGCGGCGGCAGGTCTCCGTGAAGGGCTTGACCTTGACGGACCCGCCCCGCTTCAGGATGTTGCGGCGGCCCGCCAGCCCCTGGGCCACGTCAAACAGCCTTGCTGGATCCTCCGGCAGGTGATAGTGCAGCTCAAAAAACTGGGACATGGCGCTTAACCCTGCTGCAATGCCTGCTCCAGCGCTGTGGCCAGCTGATCGGGACAGGAGGTGGGCTTGAAGCCGCACTGGATACCTCTCATCCGGCGGATGGCCTCCTGAGCATCCATGCCCACCACCAGACGGCTGATGCCCTGCAGATTGCCGTTGCAGCCGCCCTCTACCCGGACGGCCTGAATGGTGTGGTCGTCGTTCAGCTCCACCGTCATCTTCCGGGAACAGACGCCCTTGGGGATATACGTATAGGTCATAGTGAAAAACTCCTTTGTGAATTGGTATCTGAATATCCTATTTTAGCAGATCCTGCAGAAAACTGCAAGCCCTCTCAGCTGTTGTGGGAGCATTTTTCGGCGTCGATGGCCAACACCACCATCAGGGCGCACAGCCCATCCCGCCCGTCGGCCACGTCGATGACGTAGGTATCCGTCCAGTGGAGCAGCTCCTTGGAGATGGCGGCCACCTGCCGCTGCCCGTCTGTGATCTCGTACTCCCAGCCCATGAAGTCCCCCTGCACCTGCCAGCCGTTGAAGTTCAGCGTAAACTGCGGACGCACGATGGTGAACTCCTTGCAGATGGTGCCGATGCAGGCGTCTCCCAGATACAGGTCGAACTTCGGCAGGAACGTCAGTACCCGCTGCTTCACCGTGGCGATGTGCCGCCCGTCTGCGTCCAGAATGTGCAGACAGTGACCCCAGGCCAGCTGCCCCTCCACCGTATACACCACATCGCCGGTGTCGTAGTCATAGATATCGTAGCTGTCAAACCACGAGAAAAAGCGCTGCTTGAAATAGAGCTTCATGTGTCGCACCTCCTTATATGACCTCAGTATACTGCAGTACCACCTGAAACACAAGGGTGTATAGCCCGCTCTCCACCGGCGCAGACTAAGGCGGAAGAAAAGGAGGCGCAGCCATGAACACAGAACCCACCAAGCCCGCACAAGAGGAAGAGGAGGACAGCCGGGTCCGCCAGATCGTGGACCTTGGCTCCTCCGTGGTGACCAACGACCACGGCACCGTCCACTGCCTTACCGTCATCGGCCAGATCGAGGGCCACGGGCAGGCCCCCTCCGGAACAAAGACCACCAAATATGAACACGTCCTGCCTCTGCTGGCCTCCATCGAGGAGTCTCAGGAGGTGGACGGCCTGTTGGTGCTGCTGCACACCATGGGCGGCGACGTGGAGGCGGGGCTGGCTATCGCAGAGATGATCGCCGGCATGACCAAGCCCACGGTGACGCTGGTATTGGGCGGCGGCCACTCCATCGGCATCCCGCTGGCGGTGGCCGGCAAGGTGACGCTGATGGCCCCCTCGGCCTCCATGACCATCCACCCCATCCGGATGTCCGGCTTGATGATCGCCGCTCCTCAGACCTACCACTATTTCGAGCGCCTGCAGGACCGTATCACCCGCTTTGTGGCGGCTCACTCCCATATCACCGAGGAGCGCTTCCGCCAGCTGATGCTCTCCAGCGGCGATATGGCCAACGACGTGGGCAGCATCGTCTACGGGGAGGAAGCCGTGGCCGAGGGCCTTATGGACCGGGTGGGGACTCTCTCCGATGCGCTGAACGCCCTGTACCGGCAGATGGAGCAGTGACCCCGCAAGCACTGCACCATGCAGCTGCCCGCAGCCCCAGCCGCCGCAGCCCCAGCCGCCGCAGCCACAGACCGCAGCGGCCCGCAGCGCCTGCGACCTTTGACACCTATACGCCGTTTCGCCCCAACACAAAAAAGGCGGGGCCGGACAACTTGTCCGGCCCCGCCTTTTGCTGCGTATTCGTGTGCGCTTATTTCGTCTCGTCGTGCCGCACGGCGTGGGCGCAGATGGCGGCAAAGGTCTCGTCGCTGATGTCGTGCTCGATTTTGCAGGCGTCCTCCTCCGCCACCTTGGGGTCCACCCCCAGGGCGATGAGGAAGCGGGTCAGAGTGTGGTGCCGGTCCAGCATACTGGCGGCAATGGCCATGCCGGAGTCCGTCAGGGTGATGAATCCCTCCCGGTCCATGGTGATGTATCCGTTCTCCCGCAGACGTTTGGTGGCGTAGCTGACACTGGGCTTGGTGACACCCAAATGCTCCGCCACGTCGATGGAACGGATATAGCCGCGCTCCTGCTGCATCATCAGCATGGACTCCAGATAGTCCTGAGAGGATTTCTGTATCTTCATGGCAAACTGCACCAACCTTTTTCGGATATTTCTTATAGGTTAACACAGACTAACCAAAAATGCAAGGAGAGAAAAAAATTTTCCAAATCCCCTTGACAAAGTAGGTTAGAGCGGTTAAACTTAGTCGATGGTTAGGGAGACTTAACTTTAATTTTGGCACAGAGGTTAGCAGGTGCTAACCGTTTGGTTGGGAGGAATGATGTGATGATGCCTTTGGTACTGGCCAACCCCGGCGAGGAGAATCTCATTCGGAAGGTGGGCGGAAGCCCGGAAGTAAAGAAGCATCTGGAGGATCTGGGCTTTGTAGCTGGCGGTACGGCTACGGTAGTGGCTGCGCTGGGCGGCAATATCATCGTGAAGATCAAGGAATCCCGTATCGCCATCAGTGAAGAGATGGCACGGAAGATCATGATTTGACAAAAAAGGAGAGAAAAGTATGAAAACACTGCGTGAGGTCAAGATCGGAGAGACCGTCAAGGTGGTAAAGCTCCACGGCGAGGGCCCTGTCAAGCGCCGCATCATGGACATGGGCATCACCCGCGGCACCGAGGTATTCGTCCGCAAGGTAGCCCCTCTGGGCGATCCCATGGAGGTCAGCGTCCGTGGCTATGAGCTGAGCCTGCGAAAGGCCGACACCGAAATGATCGAGGTCGAGTGAGCTCCCCCAATTTGTTAGTGATAAGTTAGAGAAATCAAACCAAAAGGAGCAAGCATCAATGGATAAGCAGATCAAAATTGCCCTGGCAGGCAACCCGAACTGCGGTAAGACTACGCTGTTCAATGCGTTGACGGGCTCTAACCAGTTTGTTGGTAACTGGCCCGGTGTTACCGTGGAGAAGAAGGAAGGCAAGCTGAAGAAGCACGAGGATGTGGTCATCATGGACCTGCCCGGCATCTACTCCCTGTCTCCCTACACGCTGGAGGAGGTGGTGGCTCGTAACTACCTGATCGGTGAGCGGCCCGACGCCATCCTCAACATCATCGACGGCACCAATCTGGAGCGTAACCTCTACCTGACCACCCAGCTTACCGAGCTGGGTATCCCCGTGGTCATCGCCATCAACATGATGGATGTGGTCCGCAAGAACGGCGACCAGATCAACACCGGGGAGCTGTCCCGTGAGCTGGGCTGCCAGGTGGTGGAGATCTCCGCCCTGAAGGGTACCGGTGTCATGGAGGCCGCCGAGGCCGCCGTGGAGGCTGCCAAGAACGGCAAGACCATCCCCATGCACACCTTCTCCGGCCCCGTGGAGCATACCATTGCCCACATCGAGGAGGCCGCCGTACATACCATGCCCGAGGAACAGCAGCGCTGGTACGCCATCAAGATCTTCGAGCGTGACGACAAGGTGCTGGAAAAGCTCAGCATCCCCGCCGACGTGATGCAGCACATCGAGACGGACATTCAGGCCGCCGAGAAGGAGCTGGACGACGATGCCGAGAGCATCATCACCAACGAGCGCTATGTCTACATCGCCGAGATCATCAAGGGCTGCTACAAGCAGAAGCGCAAGGGTCAGCTCTCCGCCTCCGATAAGATCGACCAGATCGTCACCAACCGCTGGCTGGGCCTGCCCATCTTCGCTCTGGTGATGTTCCTTGTGTACTGGATCGCCATGGTGGCCGTGGGCGCCCCCGCTACCGACTGGGCCAACGACGGCGTGTTCGGCGACGGCTGGCACCTGCTGGGTATCGGTTCCAAGGCCTATAACGAGGTCAACGACAAGTATACCGCATCCCTGCAGGCTGTGGAGGCCTTTCTGGGCATCGAGATCGATACCGAGGCCGATGACTTTGATCCCTCTGCCGTCATTGCTCAGATGAACGGCTTCACCGCCAACAGCAACACCACCGCTACCGTGGATGTGGAGGATGAGGAGACGCTGGCCATCAACACCATGACCGCCTACTACGACACCATCCCCGAGGGTGCCGACGAGGATAGCACCGTGGGTGTCACCTATGTGGACGCCGTGTCCTACCTCAACGAGAACGGCTTTGACGCCCCCGATCCCGCCGACTACGGCGTGTGGGTCCCCGGCGTGCCTGTTCTGGTGGAGAGCGGTCTGGAGTCTGCCGGCGCAGCCGATTGGCTCAGCGGCCTGATCCTTGACGGTATCGTGGCCGGTGTCGGCGCGGTGCTGGGCTTCGTGCCTCAGATGCTGGTGCTGTTCCTGATGCTGGCCTTCCTGGAGGCCTGCGGCTATATGGCCCGTATCGCCTTCGTTCTGGACCGTGTGTTCCGCAAGTTCGGCCTGTCCGGTAAGTCCTTCATCCCCATGCTCATCGGCGTGGGCTGCGGCGTACCCGGCATCATGGCCTCCCGTACCATTGAGAATGAGCGTGACCGCCGCATGACCATCATGACCACCACATTCATCCCCTGCGGCGCCAAGGTCCCCTTCATCGCCATGATTGCCGGCGCCATCTTCGGCGGCAGCGCATGGGTTTCCACCTCCGCTTACTTCATCGGCATGGCCGCCATCATCATCTCCGGTATCATGCTGAAAAAGACCCGGATGTTTGCCGGCGACCCCGCTCCTTTCGTCATGGAGCTGCCCGCCTACCACTGGCCCACTCTGAGTAACGTCCTGCGCTCCATGTGGGAGCGTGGCTGGTCCTTCATCAAGAAGGCCGGTACCATCATCCTGCTGTCCACCATCTTCGTGTGGTTCACCACCTACTTCGGCTGGGTGGACGGCACCTTCCGTATGCTGGATGAGTCCGAGATCGACTCCTCCATTCTGGCTGCCATCGGCGGCGCCATCTGCTGGATCTTCAAGCCCCTGGGCTGGGGCAGCTGGCAGGCGACCGTGGCCTCCATCACCGGTCTGGTGGCTAAGGAGAACATCGTGGGTACGCTGGGTATCCTGTATGGCGGCGGCGACGGCACCGTGTACCAGAACATCGCTCAGGCCTTCACCGGCATCACCGGTTACAGCTTCCTGGTGTTCAACCTCCTGTGCGCCCCCTGCTTCGCCGCCATCGGCGCCATCAAGCGTGAGATGAACAACCACAAGTGGACTTGGTTCGCCATCGGCTATCAGTGCGGCTTCGCCTATCTCATCGGCCTGATGATCAACCAGTTCGGCAACGCCTTCACCGGCAGCCTGAACATCATCGGCCTTATCGCTGCCCTGGCTGCGCTGGCCCTGATCGTCTATATGCTGGTCCGCCCCTACAAGGAGGCCACCAAGCTCAGCGCCAAGGTGTAAGCACCTTATCCCAGCCTTTCCCATGGATACGGAGGGCTCCGGCCGGCTACCCCCTCCTTCGGGAGATGGGACCCACGCCGCCCCTTCGACCCCATGTCTGAAGATGCTGCAAGCATCTTGAATGATCCGAGTATATCAGAAAAGGAGTGAGTTTCCATGCTGCAATGGATCAGCGAGAATGTAGGCACCATTTTGATTTGTATGGGACTGATCGTCATCGTAGCGTTGATCGTCCGGAGTCTGATCCGGCAGAAGAAGCAGGGGAAGTCCTCCTGCGGGGCCGGATGCGCCCACTGCGCCATGCACGGCCAGTGCCATAAGGACTGACGGGCGCAGAAAATGCCATAAGGGAAGGGACACGGAAGCACCCCGTGTCCCTTTCCTTATGCGCTCTCCTGTATGCTGCGGGCGTCCCTCTCGGCGCAAGACAATGGAGTGGGGCAGGAGAGGGCCTTTCCCACGGGAGAGACCCTCTGCTGCTTCTAACAAGGGCGGATCACACCTGCCAGCGGCGCAGCATGGCCTGCAAGCGGCAAATAAAAGGCGGGACCCGTAAGGGTCCCGCCTTTTCGCTTATGCGGTCATGCCTTGCGGCAGGCGGTCATGCGTCGGAAGGTTTTCCCTTATCCCCGGCGCTTCTTGCCCACCAGCAGAGCCGCACCGGCCATGGCCGTGATCCCCATCAGGGAGACCCACAGCACCAGACGGCTCTCGTCGCCGGTGGCGGGCTTGGTGGGATCGGTGGGCTGGCCGGGTTTACCGGGCTGATCGGGCTTGCCGGGATCCACGGGATTCAGCTCAGCGCCGCAGGTATCACACTTGCCGTCCTTGTCCGCATCCGTATGACCGGTGGCGGGGAGCACACGGGTCTCCGTCTCGCCGCAGGGGCAGGTGCGGGTCTCCACGCCGTCCCCGATGCAGGTGGCGGGAGTGGTGACCTCCCACTCACCGAACTGGTGGGCGTGGGCGGTGCAGATGATGTCGGCACGGTTGCTGATGCGGATACGGGGCGCCATAGCGGTGCCGTCGGCCAGCACGAAGGTGTTGTCGTAGGAGGCCAGACCCGTGGCGGAGATCTCGCAGCCCGGCTCCAGGTTCTTCACCTCGTCGTTGGGGCAGATGTAACCGTCGATGAACACACGGGACACCACACCGGCGCTGTCACGAACCAGAATGGTCTGCACCAGACCGTTGGCCATCTCGATGCCCACCACATAGCCCTTCAGGGTGATGAGCTGGCCCAGCACGGAGCCGTCGTTGACCTGGGTGGAGGTGACCTCTCTGGGGGTCACGGCCTCACCCTCGCCCAGCTTGACGATGTCGGTGACGGCCAGCTGGTGCTCACCCTGATAGGAGCTGGTGGTGCCGGACACACGCACCCGGTCGCCGATCTTGAAGTCGCCGGCCACGGGGAAGCAGTTGATGCCGCCGGTCTCGTCCTGCACGTAGATGCAGTCGAAGAAGGCCGTCTCCTTGTCGTAGCCGGAGGCGTTGGAGGTGACCACGCCCTCGATGGTGTACTTGTAGCCGTCCTCGGTCTGGGCCTGCACCTCGGCGATGGGCGTGATCTGCACGGGGTTGATGAGCCGCAGCAGATTCTCGCAGATCTTGTAGTTGGAGTAGTTCTTCTCGGAGCCGTTGTCGCTGATGCTGGCCTGCACCTCAAAGTTGGACATGAAGGCCGCACCGGAGACCACCACCATGCCACGGCCCTCCAGCTGCTCGGTGGCCATGACCATCAGGCGGCTGTCGTTTTCGGCAAAGGCATACTTGGGCGTACCGGCGCCGCCCAGACCGTCCTGATCCACGTCCACGGAGTAGGTGGTGGCATGGCCATACACCACGGGGGACACGGCAGCGGGCAGCGTGGAGGTGGCATGGCCGCTTGCGTCCACGGCATAGATGGAAGCACCGCCGTAGTGGCTGAAGCGCTCGGTGTAGAGCTTGTCATAGGGATGGTCGGGATCGACCTCCACGCCGTCCATCAGGGGGTTGTCCATGTTGTAGGAGCTGAAGTACAGCCGCCACTTATCCACGCCGTCGGCGGCGCTGCGAACGTCGTCATAGGTGGCGTCGTCGCTGATGCGGAGGCTGGAACCCAGGGTCGCCAGCACCTCATTCTGGGTGGCTGCCATATGCTTGATGGCGGGGTTGCTCTGAATGACGTCGTAGTTCTCGTAGTTGTCGGACCAGCCCGCCAGAATGACGGTGCCTCCGGCTGCGTTGAAGGCGTCGATGGCCGCCAGCTCGTCAGTGCTGTACGTCTTGGGATCGGCCTGAGCGGCCTCCAGACGGCGGCTGGGAGCGGTGAGGATCAGAGCCTTGAACTTGGGATTGCCGCAGGCGGCGATGAGCTCCTCGCTGGAGTTCAGCTGCACGGTCCGGACGCTGTATTCAGCGGCCAGATTGCTGAAGTTGCCCATGGAATCCTTATAGTTGCCCGCCACATACTCGTTGTAGTGGGAGGCGTCGATGCCAATGTACACCAGTGCATCCGCATTGAGCACATCCAGATCGATGGTCTTGGTGAAGGTGTACTCCTTGCCGTTCTGCTCCACCACGGCGGTGACCTGAACGGTGAACACACGGGCGGCGGTGGGGGTGTAGTGGAAGGAGACATCCAGCGTGCTGCTCTTGCCCAGCGTGTAGCCCTTGTCGCCCTCACCCTTATCCACGCCGATGACGGTGCCGCCGATGGTGTAGGTCAGGGACTTGATGGTGGCATCGGTGTCCTCGCTGTTGAAGAGGGTGGTGGTCAGGGTCAGCTCCTCGTCGGTGACGGGGGTGGCGGTGCCGCAGACCATGTTGGAGATGCCCAGCTTCAGGCTCTCACCCACCCACACGGGGGAGGTGACCGCCAGATCGCCGTCACCCTCGGTGACACGGATGAAATAGTAGCTGTAATCCGGATCCAGCGTCACGGACAGGCTGCCCTGATTCAGCTCGGCGGGGTCGGACCAGGTGTGGACCACCTTGCCGGAGTTGACCACCACCTCCACCTTGGAGATGGAGTCGCTCTTGTCGGGATCGTTGACGGTGACCTCAAGATTCAGCTTCTCGGGGACCTCGGTGATGCTGGAGCCCATCATCTGACCGTTGACGGTGTAGCCCAGCTCCAGGTTCTTATCCTCGGTGGCGTACATCCGCAGGGCCCGGATGGCCTCGTAGATGCCCTTCTCGGTGAAGTTGTCGGTGAGGATAACGTCACGGGCGTCGTTAGCATTGCCCCAGCGGCCCTTGTGGTTATCCTGGTTGTTGGTGGGAGCCAGATGCCAGCCCTTATCCAGCGCCATGATGTACTGCTCATAGCTGGGATAGTAGCCGCCGGCGCCGATCTGGCCCTCGCCGTTACCCACCTCCACCATATACATGCGGCTGTCAATGACGGGATCCCAGTAGGAGAAGTCACTGAAGTTGCCGAAGGTGGTGCCGGGATGGTTGAACTGGCTGATGGAGTCCACGCCCTCGGCCTGACTCAGCAGAGCGTAGTAGGCCTTCATACCGGCGTCGTCGGTCTTGTTGTTGAGGGTGGTGTTGTTGCGGGAGACCACGCCGGGGGTGTTGAAGGTGTTGATGTGGCCGGGGCCGCCGGACCATGTCATCTCGAAGCCGCCCAGCGCCACGATGGAACCGGCGTTCTCGGCGTTGAAGGCATCGATGGTGCTCTTATAGGTGCTCCAGCTGTGGTTGGCGTCGGAATCCTTCACCAGAGAGGTGTCATACAGAGCGCCCTCCACGTTAGCATTGGTCTTGGAGTCGAAGTAGTTGGAGTGGTCGGTGAAGGTTACGAACTGCACGTTGGCGCTGGCGGGGATGCTCTTGATGTAGTCCAGCGCAGAGGTCAGCGTACCGGAGCCGTCGGAATACTGGGTGTGGCTGTGGAGCTGACCGAAGTACAGCTGATACTGGGTCTTGCCCACGGTGAAGAACCAGTTGAAGCTGGCCTCCTTGCCGTCGGCACGCTTGGCGGTGACCACCACCTCCGTGCGGCCGTCGGTGAGGTCGGCAGCGGGCGTGTAAGTGATACGGCCGCCTTCATACACGGCGCCCACGGCCTTCCCGTTCACCGTCATGGTGATGGTGGGCTCCGTCCCGGCATTGGCCAGCGCCACGGAGATGACGGGCCGCTTGTCGCTGCCGGTCTGAGCGCCCCGCATGGGCGTGGGATCGGAGAACACTGGCTCGTCCTTCACGGGGATCTCCACCGTGCGGGTGATGGCCTTGCCCTGATTGTCCACGCCGCTGATGGTTACGGTGAGCTTGTCGCCCGTCACCTTCTCCACGGGGATGGTGACGGTGTAAACACCCTCCTCCTCGGTGACAGTCAGGGCCTCGCCCGCCAGCGTGGCGGTCATGTCGCCCTTGACACCGAAGGGAGCATCCACGGTGAAGCTAAAGGTGTAGGCCTGCCCCACATAGGCGTCATACAGGTGGTCGATGACCACGGCGGGCATATTCACGATGCCGCCGGTCAGCTCCGTCCCCTCCGCCACGGGATAGAAGGAGAAGGAGTAGATGGTGTAGTCCAGATCACCGGTGGAGCTGTACATACTGTACACCTTGAAGCTGTCGCTGTAATACTCCAGCCACTGGCTGTATTTGCCGTTATACTTGGCGGTGCGGCTCTCCATTTCGTAGCCGCCCACGTTGCCGGAGCACTCCCGGACCAGCCAGTCGGCGTCCTCGCTGGCGGTGAGGGAATAGAAGGCGTTGTTGCCGGTGCCGTTGGCGCACAGATAGCCGTAGGTTTGGTTGTAGAAGCGATAGTACTCGCCGCTGCGCTCCACGGTAAAGACCACGGCGCCGTTGGAGCAGACAGCCTTGCCGTTCTCAATGGTGGCGGCCGCCTTGTTGATGGCGGGACTGTCGGTGTTGTCATTTTGCTCCGCCAGAACCGCCTCAGCGTTCTGGTTGTAGATGACCACCTGAGGCAGCTCACCGGGGGTGGGAGGCGTCACGTTGGTGACGTAGTCGGTGCTGGCGCCGTTGCGGAGCTGATAGGTGCCGTTGTAGGCAGAGCAGCAGGCATACAGGGCCGTGACGTCGGCCTCGGTGACGTTGGCAGGCAGCGGCACACCCTTGAAGAGCTTGGTGCTGCCGGTGGCGTCGGTGACGGGGGTGCTGCCGGAAGCGTTGTAGGTACCCAGCGTCACGTCCTTGATGTAGACGTACTCACTGAGATAGTCGGCGCCCATCTGGGAGACGGTGATTTCCTGTGCGGGGATGGCCTCCACACCGGCCTTTACCACCTCCATGGCAGGGGACTGCATCTGAGGCACGCCGCCGTAGAGGCTAACGGTGCCGGTGACCTTCACCACGTCGCCTACCTTATAGTTGGCGTGGTTGGCGTAATCATAGATCTGGAAGCCGTAGATCTCACCGCCGATGACGTCCTCCAGAATGATGGAACTGATGCTGGCAGCGCCGTTATAGGCGTTGCCGTAGTGATACACCACCTGACCCACCACGGAGACATTTTCGGTCTTGGTGGTGATGGCCCCGGCCTCCTTGACGGTGAGCGTCCCGTCGGGGATCATGTCGTCGGAGATGGGGTCATTGACGGAACCGGCGGCCCGGATCTCGTCGGCAACGGTGTTCCGCAGCTGCAGGGTGCCGTTGTTGGTGCCTACGGCGGCGGTAACATCTACCTTGTCGCCCACGGCAAAGGCCCAGCTGTCGCCGTTCTTGGCCAGAACTGCCTTATAGAGCTGGATGGTCTTACCGTCGGCATCCTTGAAGGTGACATTGGGGTTGGCGTACTGACCGTTGTTGTCATAGATCTCGGTGATCTCCAGCCCCTTCAGCTGCACATAGGTACACACATCGTCGGCGGTCAGAGCGGCGATGGTGGTGGGCTTGGCGTCCAGGGTCAGGCCGCTGGATTTGACAAAGGTGCCGCTGCCCAGCTGCGCCATGCCCCTGAACTCGGCCCGCTTGCCGGTGCCGATGATGGTGTCGCCCAGAGCGATCTCATCGGTCTTGGCAGCCAGACGCAGACAGATAGCGCCGGTAGCGTCCTGCAGATAGTAGTTCTGGCCGTCCACCAGCGTCACGACGCCCTTGACGGTGAACTCGGTGTCGGTGGCGCCCTCCAGCGCCGTGCGGATGGGTACGGTGGCGGGCTCCTCCGGATCAGGCTCCGGGGTGGCGTCCACGTACTGCTTTTCCTGCGCCAGCTTGTAGAAGGTCATGCCGAAGTCTGCTTCCTTCAGCCGGTCGGTGCTGGTGCAGTAGGCAGAGAACTCGGTGTACTTGGCGAAGTATTCCAGGTAGACCTTGCCGTACTGCCCGGTGACGCCGCTGCCGGAGAGGTAGTAGGAGGCGTTCTCGGCATTGCAGGTCTCCACATCCCAGCGGGTGGTGCCGTTGGCGGCCACGTTGAGATTGTACTTGCCGCTGTTTTCACCCAGCGTCAGGGTCTTGCCGCCCTGCGTAAAGGTGTAGGTGCCGTCGTCGTTGGCGGTGACATCCCAGACCAGCGCATCCATGGTGCCGGCAGTCAGCACGTTATTTTTCACCGTGGCGGCCACGGGGGTCAGGTAGTAGCTCCCCAGCATGGTGGAGCTGACGGCAAAGCCGTTGCCGGCGTTGAAAATGACCACCTTGTCGCCGCCGGTGAGGGCAGCGGTCTTAACATACTTGTCCACCAGGTGATAGGCTTTGTAGGTGAACACGACCTCCTGACTGTCGGTCATGCCGTCCTTCACAGCCTTGACGGTGATGGTGCAGGAGGCGGTGATGGTCACAGGGCCGGTGTAGTCCTGATAGGCGCCGCCATCCACCTTGTACCGCAGGGTGGCATCCGCCGTCTCGCAGGCAAAGGCCACGGTGTCGCCCACCTTCACATCGCCGGAGGCGGTGCCGGTGGGGGCAGCTACCTGCTCCAGCCCGCCGCCCAGCTTATAGAGGGTGAAGTGGCAGGGGTAGCCGCCGGGAGACTTAGTAATGGTTTCATTTTTGTAAGCACGGAACTTGTTCTGGGAACTGGCGTTGCTGGCCAGCTTGACCGTGTCATCGCCCTGTCCGGAGAAGGTAAAGGTTTCGTCGGTGGCATCGAAATCCACGGCCCACCGGTAGCTGCCGCTTTTAATGCCATTGTTGTTGCCGCCTTTGGGAGCAATGGCCTTGCCGTTGGCGTCGCTGAGAATGGTACCATTCTTGTCCACGGTCAGCGTCCAGACGCCGCCCGTGGGATCAATGACCTGATCATTGGCAGCTGTCACGGTCACTGCCGTGACCCATGTGCCGTCAAGCACATCGGGGGCGTAACCGTTGTTGGCTACCATCACGTACTTGCCGCTGACCAGTTCATCGGCGGACGTGACCTTGGTGTAGGTCTTTGTCGCTGATTCGTCTGCCAGAACTGCTGTGGGCAGCAGCGAGAGCAGCATCATCAGCGACAGCAGCACGGACATGATCCGACTGCTGAGTCCTCTCTTCTTCAATGAAATCCCTCCTGTTCAATATTACACGTTTACACGGCGGCCTGCTTCTGTCCTTCCGTCCCCCCGGAGATAGTACAAAGCCGCCTGACCCGCATCCGGCGGGCAGACGACCTTCCACAAGCTATCCTGTTTTTGGCACGGAGGCAGCGTCAAGGGCTTCGATCAGCCGAAACAGGCAGACTGTGGGGGATACCGTTGAGCAAAGACAAACCTTTCGTGTATAGTGCCGCCGGTCAAAACCGTGTACGCCGCTTTTGGCCGTACATACCGCCTTTGACCGATGGTAACAGTCTATCATAAGGCTACCCAAATGGCTACCCCTTTTTCAATGATTTTGTCAGAAACGTGCAATAAGTTTGTATAATATTTGCAAAGTATATTGACAGATGTAGCTGACTAGTGAACACTATTGACATCAGGGGCGGAAGTTGCTATGCTGTAACCAAATATCATTGACGGAGGAAACACCCATGAAGCGGAAGAAGGGGAATGCGGACCGGCTGACAGCCGGGGTCTGGTGGAGCAGGAACCGGTGGAGCTGCGTCATTCTGGCGGCGGCGCTGGTGCTGTTCATCGTCGTGCGGATGGCGGCTGTGACCTTTGAGCAGCCCCAGCCCCGAGGGAATGAATATGCCGAGTACGAGACCGGCGTCGTTACGGATATCCTGTCGGACAGCACCGAGGCGGATACCGTGGCCGACGGCGGCTATCGGGGGGAGCAGCTGCTGCTGGCACAGGTGCGCTCCGGTCAGTACAAGGGCGAGACCATGCAGGTGTATAACTATGTGGGCCCGTTGTACGGCCAGCCCCTGAAGGTGGGGCAGCGGGCGGTGCTGCTGATCTCCACTTATAGCGACGGCAGCCACACCGCCACGGTGTACGAGTATGACCGGGCGGTGGGTCTGGCGGTGATCGTGGGCCTGTTCCTGCTGGCAACGGTGCTGGTGGGCGGCAAGGTGGGAGCCAAGTCTCTGGTGGCGCTGGCGGTGACGCTGGTGTGCCTGTTCTGGATCCTGATCCCCCTGCTGATGCAGGGAGCGTCCACTCTGCTGACGGTGTTTCTGGTGTGCGCCTACATCACCGTGGTGACGATGGTGATCTTGGGCGGCGTGTGCCGCAAGACGGTGTGTGCTGTGCTGGGTACGGTGGCCGGTACGGCGCTGGCGCTGCTGTTCGGCCTGCTGTCTCAGAGCCTTCTGCGAATCGACGGTCTGCGGCTGACGGATGTGGAACCGCTGCTGCAGCTGCGGCAGACGGGTACGCCCTTGGGCCTGCGGGGCCTGCTGGTGGCGGGGGTAGTCATCAGTGCGCTGGGCGCCGTGATGGACGTGGCCATGAGCATCTCCTCTGCGCTGACGGAGGTACATACCGTGGCCCCGGACCGGGACGGCCGGGCTCTGTTCCGCTCCGGTATGAATATCGGCCGGGATATGGTAGGGACCATGACCAACACCCTGATCCTGGCATTTTTGGGCAGCGGCCTGTCCTTCATCATCTATCTGTATTCGCTGGGGCTGGATCCCCGGCAGCTCATCAGCTCCCCCTATATGGCCACGGAGGTCATCAGCGGCATCGCCAGCAGCATCGGCGTCATTTTGGCGGTCCCCCTGACGGCGCTCATCACCTCGTTCATTTTGGTGAAGGATAAAAAACCGAAGGCCCCCTGCGGATCGAAACCGGAGGATAAGAAGCTTCCCAAAGAGGTTCAATAAGGGAGACACCACCGGCGGCTGGACAAAAAGGCGTCCAATGCTGGACAAAAGCTGGACAAAAACCGGGACGTTCCAAGGTCAGAAAATGGGGCAGTAACTGGACAAAACCGGCGGATGCAGACCGAAAAAACGACAGCGCAAAAATCCAAAGGGATAAAAGCAGCCCTCTCTGAAATCCAAAAACGGAACACCGGCAGAGAAAAAACTTCTAGGCACCGGACTGCTATCGATTCCGGAAAAGAGAAAATACCGGCATATGATCGGCACCGAAAAGAAGCAAGAGCCGAGATGATAGCAGCGCCGGGAAAAGGCGGGATCCATGCCGATGACAGAGTCGGAAACGGGGGAATATCGGGCCAATCAAAGAAGCCGGAGAAGTGCAAAAGCCGGTTCGGCAGCAGTGCCGAAAGCGCAGGTACCGGAACGATAGCAGAGCCGTGAGAGCGAAAATACGGAGCAATGACAACGCTGAAAATACGAATACCGGCAGAATAGAAAAAACAGAAAAAAAGGCGGGGAAGGCAATTTTGCCTTCCCCGCCTGCTTGCCGCCGGATGCGGCTGTACAGGAGGAGAGCTCACCTGCTTGCGGCGCAGGGAGGAATGACCTATATATTTTCTAGTATATACGAAATCCGGAGAAATGGCAATGTTTTTCCGGAAAAATTTTCCCGATGGGAGCATGAATTTTTTGAATATTTCGCATGGAGAAAATACTGAGACGCAGAAGGGCCACAGAGCCGCTCCGGATTTTTCGATTCTGGCAGCGTGGCGGCATCAGGGAAATGTGGCAGCAAAAATCGAATCGTATCAGAAGATGAAACGGTATCGAGAAAATCAGGAAGCAGCGGGAAATCAGGCGACGGCGGAGAAGCCGGGCGGTTTCGGAAAAGCAAAAGGCGGAGGGGGGACCCGGTAGGGTCCCCCCTCCGCCTTTACAGAAGGAGAGATGCGCTATTTCAAGGGGCTTTGCTACCAAGGGGCTTTGCTACCAAGGGGCTGTGCCGCCAAGGGGCTACGCCGCCAAGGGGCTACGCCGCCAAGGGCTTTTATCGCCTAAGAGGAGCGCTGCGAAGGGGGGGGATCAGGCCCGGTACCTCTTGCCGAGAACCAGAACGGCTCCGGCCAGAACGGCCACGGTCATGAGGCTCAGCCACAGGCCCATGGCGGCTCCGTCAGCGGTGTTGGGGCTGTCGGTGCCGTTATTGTCGGTATTGCCGCCGCTGTTGGCGTTGGGATCGGCGGCGCCGCAGACGGTACACTTGCCATCCTTGTAGCTGTGGCCGGCGGCGGGGATGACCTCGCCGGTCTCGACGGTCTCGCCGCAGACGGTGCAGACCTTATCGCCGGTGTAGCCGGGCTCGGTGCAGGTGGCGTCCTTGGCGTTTTTCACCACGGTGCTGTGACCGGTGGCGGGCAGCGTCTCGGTGGACAGTACCTCATCGCAGTCATCGCAGATGACGGTGACAGAGCCGTCCTCTGTACAGGTGGCGGGGGTCTCGGTGCGGGTGGTGTGGTCGTGATCGCAGGTGACCTCCACGGCGATGAGGGCGTAGTCACCGGTGTTCAGCAACGCCCGCACCATGCCGGTGCCGGTGTGCAGCGCAGTGACATGCCCACTCGCATCCACGGAGAGGATGCTCTCATCCAGGCTGGCATAGTTCACAGGGTTCAGCTCCGGAATCACCACGCCGGACTCGTCCAGCAGGGTCAGGTACTGTGTGAGGTCCGCGCCCTGGCCCAGCTTCAGCTGAATGGCATCCTGGGTGGCCTGAATGCCGTCGTACCGCTTGGGTACCACAGTGACGAAGCACTGGACGGTATCCTGGGTGGTGCTGGTGGCGGTGGCGGTGATGACGGCATTGCCGGGATTTCTGGCGTCCACAAAGGCGCACTCATCGGGCAGATCACGGTTGGAGGTGGCACGGATCACGGGATTGGTCAGGTCCACCACATTGGGATCGCTGTTGGTAAAGGTGATGATCTGATCGTCGCTGGTGGCGGCGGTATCCGTGGCGTGGATGCCGTCACGGCCGGCACCCACGATGCCCTGCTTGCCCTGCAGGAAGATGCGGTTGCTGCGGGCCTGGATCCAGACGTGGTACAGCTCCACAGAGCCGGGGTACGGGCCCACATGGACGGTGAAGGAGGCGGTCATGCCCTGATACTCGGCGGTGACGGTGACGTCACCGGACTTGCCGTCCTTATTGGCCACCAGTGTGGTCTTGCTGTACTCATCCAAGTCGGCAATGGTGGGATCGGAGACACTCCAGGTGAGGCCTTCGGTGCCGTAGATGTTGTGCTTGCCGGAGAGGGCAAAGCCGTAGGGCTCCAGATACACGCCGGGCAGGTCGATGGTGGAATCGAAGTACATGGTGGTGGTCATCTCATCGAAGTCCAGACGCAGACCGGTGTAGGTCAGCTGATCGCTGACGCCCACCACGCAGGAGACGGAGGCACCGTTGGCGGTAGTGGCGGTGACGGTGGTGACGCCGGGGGCCTTGGCAGTGACCAGGCCGCTGTCGTCCACGGAGGCCACGTCGGCATTGCTGCTGGTCCAGGTAAGAGCGGTATCGGTATCGGTGTCGAAGGCCAACAGCTGCTGCTGTTCACCGGTGAACAGGAAGGCAGTGGTATCGGACAGGGACAGGGTGGTGCCCTCGAAGGTGTCGGGCAGCTGCACCAGATAGGCGGCGTAGTTGTAGCCCCAGTCGGACAGCCGGACATACAGGAGCTTGCCGGCGTAGTCGGTGACATCCACGGACATGGCGTCAGAGGTGACATCGGGCATATCCGCCAGACCCACGTTTTTGTGGAGAATATTCTCGGAATTGGTGCTGATGGTGCCGTCGTCATTGGCCACGAAGATCTCGGTATCCAGATACAGATGCTCGTCGGAGACCTGCATCCCCAGGGTGGTGCGGCCGTCGGCGCCAGTGCTCAGGGTCACGCAGCCCTGGTCCAGCTGGGGAGCCTGAGTATCGATGTACACAGGGAAGGTCAGGGTATCCCGGACATTGCGGCTTTCGTGATCGGTGACGGGATCGGCGGTGATGGTGTAGTAGTACTGACCGTCAGGCAGGGCGTTGCCCTGGTTGTCCGTGCCGTACCAGGCGTCAGGAGCCATATCCTGATACATGGTGGCGGGAATGGGGCTGCCCTGAGAGGACACATAGATGGTCTTGGGGACGTTGGTAACGGCGTCGCTCCAGACCTCCTGGCCGTCGGCGTTGGTGACGGTGAAGTGCAGGGCGGAGGCGTTGCGCATCTGGCTGACGTTGACCAATTCCACGCCGTCCATATAGGTATCGCCGTTGGGGGAGATGGTGATATGCTCGGCCTTCAGGGAGGTTTTCTCTGCCCCGTCCATGGTCACGGACAGATTGGCGCCCAGACGATAGGCAAAGCTGCTGGTGAAGTATGCGCCCAGCTCGGTAGAGAGCTGGCTGTAAGGCACGGTATCCTCATTGAGCATAGTGGCGTAGTCCAGCATACCGGGGGCGGACCAGTCGCCGTAGTAGGCCAGGAAGGGGATGGACAGATCTGCGCTGCCATCCTTGGCGGTGAGCACCACGAAGCCCTCCACATAGATGCCGTTTTCATAGGCGGCGTCCAGCTTGGCCTTCTGGCTCTGGGAGAGGGAGACGCTGACCTTCACGTCGCCGGTGGCCCCGGCAGCCAGCGTCACGGTCTTGTCGCCGGAAACGGTGACATCCAGCGCCTCGTCGTGGCTGCTCATGTAGGTCTTGCCGTCCTGCTCCAGCACGGCGGGGGACATGGCGATGACGGACACGTCATACTGGGCGGCATCCTTGCCCATGTTCCGGGCGTGGAAGGTCAGGTCGTAGCTGCCGTTCCTGGCAACATCGTCCCCCAGATTCAGCACAGGCTTGGTGTCGCCGTACTGGTCGGCATCGGTGTAGAGCACCACATCGCTGGAGGTGGCGGCGGACAGGTCAATGAGGCCGCTGCCCTGCAGACGGGGGGAATAGGGGAGCTTCGTCTCCGGGTCAACGACCGGGGAGGCAGTGGACATCATCAGGTTCTCCGTCATGGAGGCGGCGTCATAGCTGCCGGTCCAGTTCTCGGCCATGTAGGACTTTACCAGAACGCTGGCACCGGCCACATAGGGACTGGCCATGGAGGTGCCGCTCATGGAGGCGTAATCGCCCTTGCCCTCGATGGTGGGGATGGAGGAGTAGACGTTGCCGCCGACAGCGGACAGCTCCGGCTTGATCCGCAGGTCGGGAGTGGCGCCGATGCTGGTGAAGGTGGACATCTGGCCGGCGGAGGGGTTGGGCTCGGCGGTCAGCTCCGTGGTGGGGGTGATGCCCACGCCGCTGCCGGCCTTGGCCGCCAGCTTCTGAGCGGCGTTATAGCTGATGAAGGCGGCGGGCAGCTGGTAGTAGTTGGTGGCCATGCGGATGGAGCAGTCATCGGGATGTTCGGTGTCATTGTTGTACACCAGAATACCGATGGCGTTCTTCCACAGGGCGTTCTGGATCTTGGTGACGAAGGTGATGGGCTCGCCGTTTTCGTCAGTACCGCCGCGCTGCACCACAGCGATCTTGCCGGTGACGTCGATGCCCTCGTAGTCGGAGTCGGCGCCGTAACCGGGAACCATGACATAGTCATAGGGGGCGGCCAGATCGTCAGATACGTCACCGTATATCTTCAGGAGAGAAACGTAGGAGTCCAGGTCCAGAAAGGAGGTCTGGCTGTCGGTATAGGTGATCTTCTCGTTGCCCAGCAGCACATAGTTGGCGTAGATCTCCTGACCCTCCACGCTGGCGATGGACAGGTTGGCGGGGTACACGGAGGGGGCGGCCACCACGCTGTTGTCGGGGTCCCCGGTGAGGGGAGCGTCGGTACCGTAGCTGTTCATATAGCTGGAGGAGGTCTCGTTGCCGGCGGCAGTGATGACCATAATGCCGGCGGCATCCAGCTTGTTGTACACATCGTTGATGAGGGCGTCCTCGTCCACGGTGAAGCCGCCGTAGGAGCCCAGGCTCAGGTTCACGGCGTCCACGCCCAGACGGTAGGCATCCTCCAGAGCCGCCAGAATGGTGGTCGTGGCGGCACCCGTGCCGCTGTCGTCAAAGACCTTCATGGGGATGACCTGAGCGTCGGGGGCCACGCCGGAGAAGGAGACGGCGCCCTCGCCGTCCACGGCGTAACCGGCGGAGATGCCGGCCACATGGGTGCCGTGCTCCAGATTTGCTGCATCCCACTTGCTGCCGGGGGCCACCTGAGCGTCCTTACCGGCGTAGTCAAAGGCGAAGGGGATCTTGGCGCTGAGATACACATCGTCGGCGGTGACACCGGGCATCAGGGCCTCGGCGTTGAGGTCGGCCGCCTGCAGAATACCGCTGACGTAGTCCTTGGTGAATTTGGCGTCTGCCGGGGCGTTGGCAAAGGCGGGATGGGCGGTATCCAGCCCGGTATCCAGCACGGCAATGGTCATGCCCTTACCGGTGAACTGATTGGTGGCCAGCGCCACCTGCAGGGCCTGCGTATCGGCCTGCTCCACGGTGGGCAGGGTGTAGGAGCCTGCCACGAAGGCACGGCTGACGCCCTTGGCGCTCTGGATGGTCTCCAGATTCTTCCGGGCGGTCCGCAGGGCGAAGCCGTTGAAGAGCATGGTATAGGAATAGGTATAATCCACCTGCTCCTGCCGCAGAGAGCGACCCAGACGGGACTGCACCGTGGCCTGACGGCGCAGCAGGGTCTGCTGGACCTTGGCGGCGGTCTTTTCGGCTGCGGCGGTGCCGGGGGTCAGAGACTGGGCCGCCAGCACGGCGGCAGCGGGTTCATCGTCCAGCTCCACCAGAATATCCACCACTTCATTGGGGTCCTGAGGCTGGGTGGTCATCTGCTGGGTGGTGTTGCCCATGGTCTGGGACAGGTCGGCGGGGGTGACGGAACGGACCGTCAGGCCGCTTTGCGTTTCTGCCGCCGAGGCGGGCAGGATACACGACAGCGCCAGCACGGCGGCCATGTACAGGGAGAGTATCCTCTTTTTCATTTGCAAGCTTCCTTTCTTTCATAGAATGTGCAGAGGAAAGAGACGGTGGGGGTGGAGCATCCTCCTCTCGACTTTCACGAACATCAAAACGTTTCTATATTCATGGGCGCATCATAGCACCGGAATCGAAATTTGTCAATGGGTAAATGCATAAAAGATCAGACCTCGGGGAGGTCTGATCTTTTCGGATGGAGTTGTGCGTCCTTTGACTACAAAAGAAGGCGGCGGATATCGTCCACCATGGACTCGATGGCCTCCGGGGCCAGACTGCACCGCAGGCGGCTGCCGTCCTTGGCGATACGGATGAATTCGTCCCGCACCAGCACGTTCAGGTGGTGGGAAACGGTGCCTTGGGAGATGCCCAGCTCCTTGGCCAGCTCCTGCCCGCTGCGGTCCTGCTCCTTCAGCAGCTTCAGGATATCCAGACGGCTCTTGTCACCCAGCGTTTTCAGGCAGGCCAGCAGATGCTCGTCGTTGGCGGCGTATTTCTCCGTCAGGCGCAGAATGAGCCAGTACAGCACCCCGGCGATGACGGTGATGTGGTCGTCACCGGTGAGGAAGCGCATGGAGTTGAAGGACATGACGCAGGGCAGAAAGGTGATGCTCTGGTCGGACAGCGTCTGGGACTGGGCAAAGGCGCTCATAAGACGGGGGGTGTTCTCCCGTGTCTGCTCCAGACACTGCCGCAGCAGACGGTCCGTCTCCGGCGTCTGCATCACTTGTGCCAGCAGGGCGGCGGACTGCTCCACGATGCGGCAGGCGGTGCGCTCGTACTCCTCCAGATGGGCGTACAGCGTCAGCAGCCGCCACCGGTCGGCAGGGGGCAGGCGGGTGAGGTCCATGTAGTCGATGAGGTCGCAGATGGTGTCCAGCTGCTGCGGCGGGGGGAGGGGGTCCTCCTGATACTGGCCCACGGCGGTGACGATGTCCCGCAGCCGCTGCTGGGGTGTGTGGCCTGTATATTTATAAGCTTTTTCGCCGCCGGGGCGAACATAATCCCAGACCAGAAACCATGCCAGACAGGTGTTGCTGCCGGAGAGAGGAGTGAACAGGAATTGCAGCGTCTCCTCGTCCTCTGACAGGTGCTCCAGCAGGTACTCCTCGGCGGCGGCGATATGGCGCACCTGCGGCACCAGCTCCCGCTCCGGGATGCCGTAGGTGTCGCAGATGCGGACGGCCTCTGTGACGGCGGTGCAGTATTTTTCCTCCGTGGGGGTGTAGTGGCGCTCCAAGGCCACCAAGGCCTCTACGCCGTATGCATTGGCCTCCTGATAGATGAAACCCATAAAATCCTCCAGAAAATTTGATGGAGATAGAAACGTTTTAATTATTCTGCAATGTATTGTACCCCACTTCTGGCGCTGCGTCAAGCATAGGGACTTCCTCTGAGGGCATAGGCTGGCAGAAGAGGAGGGATCTGTATGCTGTCTGCGGCGTTGCTGCTGCTGTCCAACAGTCTGTTTTTGTCCCTGCGTCTGACGGGGAATCCCGGTTCGTTCCCCCGGCCGCTGCGGCCGGAGGAGGAGCGGGCGTGTCTGAAGCAGTGGGCGCAGGGGGATCTGGAAGCCCGGAACCGGCTGGTGGAGCACAATCTCCGGCTGGTGGCTCACATCATCAAGAAATACTATACACAGGCGGACAATCAGGAGGATCTGATCTCCATCGGCACCATTGGACTCATCAAGGCCGTCAACACCTTCCGGGCAGACCGGGGCATCAAGCTGGCTACTTATGCGTCGAGGTGCATTGAGAATGAGATCCTCATGTACTTCCGCTCCCAGCGGAAGCTGCAGGGGGAGGTGTCCCTGTCCGACGCCATCGACACGGATAAGGAGGGGGGCTCGCTGTATCTGCTGGACGTGGTGGGGACCGACGACACCATGCTGTCGGATCTGCAGGATCGGGAGGAGCAGCTGCTGCTGCGGCGTCTGGTGCGGGACTGCCTGACGGAGCGGGAGGCGGACATCATCCGGAGGCGGTACGGGCTGGAGGGGCATCCGCCCCAAACCCAGCGGCAGGTGGCGGCGGTATACGGCATCAGCCGCAGTTATGTCTCCCGCATCGAGAAGCGGGCGCTGGAGAAGCTGGAAAAGGAGCTGCGAAAGGGGTAGGAGGATAGCGAAAGGGCTTGTCTTTGGGGCGGGAACATGGTAAGATGATAAAAAACACCTATGCGGCAGCCTGTGGAAATGAGCGGAGACAACATGAGAAAGTTTTTCAGAGGAATATGCGGCGTACTGGCGACGCTTTTGACCCTGTGCATCCTATTGATGGCGGCGGGGCTCATGGGGGTGCGGGCCTTCGGCATCACGCCTTATGTGGTACCGGCGGACATGGAGGGGCTTCCGTGGTCCGCCGGGGCGCTGCTGTACGTGCAGCAGGAGCGGCCGGAGATGCTGCAGCCGGGGGACACCATCGCCTACGTCACGGACAGTGACCTATCGCTGGAGGGGGGCGTCATCGGCTCCGTGGACACAGAGCGGTGCTTCTTCTATGTGGAGGGAACCCCGGTCTACTGGGACAATGTACTGGGGCAGCCCCTGTGGGGCATCGATGGGCTGGGCTATGTGTCCGGCTATATCAGCCGGCCGCCGGGACTGTATCTGGTGCTGGGGGCTGCTGTGGTGCTGGCGTTGCTGTGCATCTTCCCCCTGCGACGCCGAAAGGGAGAGAAAACGGAAGAATCCCCCACCGGGAGATGTATGGCAACGAATGCGGGAGAGAAAACTCCCACCGAATCGGTGCAGGCTGCGGCGATGGAGGAGGAAGTCCCCACCTTGACGGAAAAGCCTGCGTCTGCGGAGGTATCTGAGCCTGTGAAGGTGCCTAAGCCTGCGGTAGAGATACCGAAACCTGAGCCTGTGCCGGAAGCGCCTGAGCCTGCGGCGGAGGTACAGCGGCCTGCAGAGACCGGGCGGCGGCAGATTTCTGGCAAGCGGGACGAGGCGGTGGCCCGTCACGGCGGCAAGCGCCTTCGGCGCTGATGGAATCGAGCAAAAGAAGGACCCAAAGGCAGAGCCTTTGGGTCCTTCTTTTTAGAATGGAGCGTTATGAAAGTGTATCTGGCTGGGCCTCGCCGGGACGGTCAGTCAGCACCAGCTGCACCTGACGCCGCCGCAGGAATACCGTCAGCCAGCAAACCGCCATGGCGATCAAGCCGCAGATGGTCATGCAGAGCCGATAGTCCAGCACCTCGCCCAAAGCACCGATGGCCAGCGACAGCACCGCTCCCGCCGCCGTGCAGAGCATGGACTCATAGGCATTGAGCCGAGCCCGCAGCCGGTCGGGGATGTAGCGCTGCACCGCCGCCTGCCGGATGGTGGCACTCTGGATGCCCAGAAAGCCGCAGACGGCTCGGTTCACCAGCATCAGGGGATACGGTAGCCACAGAAGGCAGGCGTCCATCAGTTCGTAGGTCTGATACACCCCGAACAGGAAGCCGAATCGCTTTCGTTCCGGCAGGGAGTAGCGGTAGCGGACGGCGCCGCCGATGGTGCGCCCGGCGAACTCCGCCACGGAGAAAAAGGAGTACATGGCGGTGGTGAAGCCCGGCGCTGTGCGAAAGAAGGCGATGAGCAGGGGAGAATAGCCCATGGCCATGCCGTTGGTGACGGCCATGTACTCATAGAGGCCGTGGAGGCCGTGCTCCTGCCGAAGATAGGCGGCGGCCTCCCGGACGTCCTGCCACCAGGTTTTCAGGGACAGCAGCGGCTCTTGATCCCGGCGGCTCTCCTGCACATGGATGCGGTTTTCGATGAGGGCGGCCAGCACCGACAGTGCGCCTTGGATCAGCAGCAGCCGTCCCACGCCTAAGGTGTCGTACAGCAGCGCCGCCAGCGGCATCATGAGGACCTTCAGAATGGGATAGAGCATGGCGGAGACGGTGTAGGCCCGCTCCTCCTGTCCCTCCGGCAGCAGCAGGGGGTAGAAGCTGTTGTAGGCCAGCTCATCGAAGGCTGCAAGGCACGATACCAGCAGGGAAAAGGCCAGATAGGCGGTGTAGGAGAAGGCACTGTGCAGCAGGAACAGTCCCGCCCCGGCGTAGCACATACCGTTGAGCAGGTCGCCCCACACCAGAAAAGGCTTGCGGGGCAGGCGGTCCATCATGGGGGCGACGACCAGCGGCAGCAGCACCATGGGGATCAGCTGAATGGCCACCACCAGCGCCGAGGCCAGAGTGCTGCCTGTCTCGTCAAAGACCAGAAAGGACAGGGCGAATTGACTGATGATGCCGCCGGCAGCGCCCAGCGTCGTGGCGGCGGTGATGCGGGTAAAATTCCGTGTCCAGAGAGCTTGTTTCATGGCGTTCACCTCACTGCTATGATTATCCCACAGCTGCTTACAAAAGAAAAGGGGGTCATCGTGGGAAAGTTATTCCCGTAATGACCCTCTTAATGGGGCAAAAATGCTATTTTGCAGGAAACTCCTCCAACAGGCGGCAGGCTTGACGGTACTGACGGTTGGCCTTGTACCACGCCAGCACCCACGGCAGGTGGAAGCGGGTGAAGCCCATAGGATATGTGTCTCGCAGACGATGGAAGCAGTCCAGAAGTTGGGTGCCGTAGGTATCGTCGTGGAGGTAGTCCGGGTGCTCCAGCCGATAGCGCACCAGCGCCAGCATCCGCTGCTCCATTTCGCCGGAGGCCATAGGCTCCGCCTGCTGGACGGCGGCCAGCGCCTGCTCCCGATGGCCCAACTGCTCGTGGCAGATGGCCAGCTTGTGCAGGTCCAGAAAGCCGGGGCGTGGGAGGGAGGCAAAGTAGGGCAGGGCCTTTTCCGGTTGACCCAGCTCCAGTTGAGTGGAGGCAACATTGTAGCGGAGGGCAGACAAGCTGCCGGTATCCCTCAAGGCTTCTGCCAGATGCTCCGCTACAGAGTAGTGGGTCAGCATCTCCTCCATGCGGCCCAGATCCGAGTAGCAGTTGCCCATCCACAGGCGGCAGGACAGCATCAGGTAGGGGTAGCCGGCGTCCGATGCCGAGCGGTAGGCGTCCCGCAGCACCTCGATGGCGGCGGTGTATTCGCCCTCGGCGTAGAGGAACTCTCCGTAGTGGGCAGCCAGCAGCGGCAGCGGCTCCAGCCGTACCGCCTCCTCCCACCGGCCCTGAAGGCCCCGATGCAGGGCCAGCTGCCGGGTGGAGAGAAAAGGCTCCCACTCCACCGGCAGAGGGCGCATCTCGTCGGCGTAAAAGGCATCCAGCAGCAGGGCGTCCGCTGCCAGCGGACTGAATGCAAGAATCTCCCGCCGGGGCTGCACCAGCTGTTCATAGAGGGAATCGAAATTCGGGCTGCCGGAGAGCAGGGCCTTCCAGCAGGGCGCTAAGCCCTCCGGCTCCGGAGTCCAGACAAGACCCAGCCGGTGCAGCAGCAGCTCCGTCACCTCCGGGGAGGGGGCGGCCTTGCCCTGCTCGATCTTGGACAGATAGGAGGGGGCGCAGATGCCACGGCACAGACCTTCCTGACTCCAGTCCCGCTGAAGGCGGGCCTGCCGGATCAGCAGTCCGGCGATGTCGCCGCCCCTCATCCGATGAGGTCCCGCACAATGGTGCCGGCCAGCAGGATACCGGCGGTGGAGGGGACCCATGGCACACTGGCAGGGACGCTGCGGCGGCCGGGGGAGGGGGCCTCCAGCTGGGCAGTGGCGGCGGGCTGCTCCGGGCTGAACACCACCTTCAGGTGGCGGATGCCACGGCTGCGCAGTTCCTTCCGCATGACACGGGCCAGCGGGCAGCCGCTGGTCTGAGAGATATCCGTTACCCGCAGCAGGGTGGGGTCCAGCTTGTTGCCGGTCCCCAGCGCCGACAGGATGGGGATACTTCGGTCCATGGCCTGCTGGATCAGGTCCAGCTTGCAGGTCACCAGATCGATGCAGTCGGCAATGTAGTCATATCGGGCGGAGAAGAAATCCTCCCGATGGGCGGCGTCGTAGGTGGCGCAGATGGGGTGGATGACGGCGCTGGGGGAGATGTCCCGGCAACGGCGGGCGGTGACCTCCGCCTTGGACTGGCCCACGGTGGAGTGGAGGGCGCAGAGCTGGCGGTTGATGTTGGTGACACTGACGGTGTCCTGATCCACCAGCGTCAGCTCACCTACGCCGGAGCGGGCCAGAATCTCGGCGGCATAGCTGCCCACGCCGCCCAAGCCGAACACGGCCACATGGGCGCTTTGCAGGCGCTCCAGCGCCGGCTGGCCCAGCACCATCTCGGTGCGCAAAAACTGTTCGTGCATAAATAGGCTCCTTTGCTTCCAGACGGTATCAAAAAAGACCGGCCTCGGCCGGTCTTTTTCGGAAATTCATCAGACGAGGTACTTCATACCGGAGGTCTCGGTGGCGGTGATGTCCTTCACCAGATCGCTGCTCCACTGGGAGTAGTCGGCGTTCTTCATGGCGTTGCGGACCTGCACCTGCCAATAGGGGGCGTCGGTACCCACGAAGTACACGACGTGGTAGCCGATGTAGCTGCCCTCGTTGTAGACGATGCCGGTGTCGCCGGGCTGACGGGACTCGTCGAAGCACCAGTCATTGAACTCGGTGACCATCTGGCCCTTATACACCTCGGTATACAGGCCACCGTTGGTGTTGGAGCCGGTATCGGCGGAGAGCTCGTTGGCCAGCTCGGCAAAGCTGTCCTCGGTGCGGGCGCCCTCCTCCCACTTCTTCAGAGCGGCCTCGGCGGCCTCCTTCTGCTCGGCCTTGCGGGCATCCAGCTTCTCCTGATAGTCGTCAGCCTTACTGTCCAGATCGGAGGTATCCACCTTGAACAGAATGTGGCGCACGTCCACGGTGTTGTAGTCGTTGCGGCCACGGCTGTGGAACAGGACCACATAGTAGTTGTCGCCGCTCTCGATGAGGGTCAGATCGCCCTCCTGACGCTCCTCGTTGAACACCCACTCGGTGACGGCGTCGCCGCTGTAGGTACCGGTGGGACGGTCGGTGTAGGTGCCGTTATCGTAGTTGTCGGCGGCCTTCTCCATCAGAAGACCGTTGCGGACGGCCTCCAGAGCGGCGTTGGCATTGGCGGAGGCAGCCTCCTTGACGGCGGCGTTCTCCTCGTCGGTGGGCTCCACGGTGTTGCCGTCGGCATCCTTGGTGGAGTCGGCAGTACCCTTGAAGTAGATGTACTCGTAGTCGGCCACGTCGAAGCTGTTCTTGTGCTCGTTATAGTAGGTCTCCACTTCCTCGTCGGTGTAGGTGAGGCTGTCGATGTAGTCCTGCTGATAGTGGGAGGCCAGAACGGTGTCCTTCAGGATGCTCTTGAAGGTGGACATCGTCATGTTGTTGCCGTACATCAGCTTCAGGTAAGCGCTGGTGGAGTAGCCGGCATTCTTGGCGTAGGTGGAGAAGGTCTCCAGAGTGCTGTCGATTTCCTTCTGCATATCGTCGTCGAAGGTCAGACCCTTCTCGGCGGCGCCCTTCTTCAGCATGGTCAGCTGAATGAGACTCTTCTTGGCGGCGTCACGGAAGTAGGCGTCCCAAGTCATGTCCTCGCTGACACCCAACAGCATCTTGGCGGTGTCGTTCAGGCTCTGCTGAGACAGGGAGGTATTCTTGTCAATGCCGTAGAGACTGGCATAGTTGGAGTTGACGATACTGTTATAGGCATTGTGATAGTAGTAGCTGACCTCGGCGGCGGAATAGGACTCGCCCTCCACCGTGACGGCGGTGGTGCCACGCTGGATGATGTTGGAGTTCCACACCACCAGGCCAATGGCGATCACCACAAAGGCGATGGCGATGATGGCATAGAGCCGGTTGGAACGGCGCTCCTTGGCCTGCTCCTGAGCTTGACGGGCAGTCTTGGGATCCACAACGCCGCTGGCGGCGACCTCCTGCCGGTTCTTCTTTTCTCTTGATGCGCTCATAGTTGTTTCATCCTCTCAAAATAGGGGTCATTACGACCCGACTTCGTAAAGTTAATCGTAATTATACAGGAAATCTGTCTGCTGTGCAAGGGGGAAACGGAAATTATCCGGCCATAGGCCGAAAAAGCGGTCAGCTCCGGAGGCATTCCGGAGCTGACCGGGCTTTTACCAGTTGTCCCGCCGGGCGTGGGGGCCAAGTTATAACCTGCACCGTTTCAGCAGGTGGGTTGTCTCCAGCGTGCTTCACCGCTTCCAACTTCCAGCCGCAGACGGCAGCCGGGAGGCCTGCGATCCACATACTGATCCGACATCCCCTATAACAAAATGTGAGGATAAAAAAGACCCGTCACATCCCTGCGGGACATCGCCTTTCGGCGATGACCTTATTATAACAGATCTGCGGGAAAAATAAAAGGGGTTTTCGCAGAAACGGTCAGGAATTTTCTTCCTCGTCGGCCAGCAGCTGTTCCATGAACAGCTCGTAGATCTTCTCCAGCTCCGCTTCGTCATCCAGCGTGCTGAGCAGCTCCTCGCCGTTTTCCGTGACGGATTTCAGGATCACCAGACCGTAGTCCTCGGATTCCTCGTCCGCCTCGTCCTCCACGGCGGGGAAGAAAGCCATATAGGTCTGCCCCTCGTGCTCCAGTGCGTCCACATACTCCAGCTCGATATCGTTGCCGTCCTCGTCGGTGAGGGTGATAAAGCTGGGGCCAAACTCATCGCTCATGAGAAAATACCTCCTGCATAGGTTGATGTCCCCCTACTATAACGGATTTCCACAGAAATTGCAAGAGGGCGGCGCTGCCGATTTCCGCGCAAAAATTGGAAAAGCAGCACAAAACGGGACCTATGTGCCGGGTCAAAGGATACGGTGATTGCGTTTTTTGCGCAAAAAGGTATTTTTATCGGTTGACAGGTGTGGTAAAATAACTCTTATATTGGTTTAATATGTGCTTTTTGCCGCAGCCGGGACCTTCCGGAGCAGGGCGGCAGGGAGAAGCCGTATAAAAAGCCTGAGGCCGCCCGGCGGCGGCCGGAACAACGAAACAGAAAGTGAGGTGCGCTGTCCATGAAAGAACACTCCAACGACCGTGATAAGGCAGAGCAGAGCGCCCATCAGAGGAAAAACCGAGGGAAGGGACGGGCCAAGAGGGTCTGGGGCGTCATCGGCACCATCGTGCTGGTGGGCGTGCTGACCATGGCCATTTTTGTGGGGATCTTCATGACCTACATCAATAAGTCCCTGAAGGGCCACGTAGAGGTGGATATGTCCGAATATGACAGGAAGGTATCCACGGAGCTGTACCGTCTGGGGACGGACGGCGAGACATGGGAGATGTATCAGACGCTGTTCAGCGATGAAAACCGCATCTGGGTAGAAATCGGGGACATCCCCAAGTATTTGCAGGATGCCACCATCGCCATCGAGGACAAGCGCTTCGAGACCCACCACGGGGTGGACTGGAAGGGGACCCTGCGGGCCATCACCCGAACCCTGACCGGCAGCGGCACACAGGGCGGCTCCACCATCACCCAGCAGCTGCTGAAAAACGTCACCGGCGACAATCAGGTGACGGTGAAGCGGAAGATCACGGAGATCTACCGGGCGCTGGCACTGGAGAAGGATTACTCCAAGTCCCAGATCCTGGAGATGTATCTCAACACCATCTATCTGGGAGAGCAGTGCTACGGCGTGCAGACGGCGGCCCGGATGTACTTCCACAAGGATGTGAAGGACCTGACGCTGGCGGAGTGTGCCTGTCTCATCGGCATCACCAACAATCCCTCCATGTATGATCCTCTGATCAGCGACTGGACCCGTGAGAACAACCGGGAGCGGCAGCTGACCATCCTGGGCGAGATGCTCGGTCAGGGGAAGATCGATCAGGCCACCTATGATGCCGCGGCGGCGGAGGAGGTTCAGTTCAGCGACGGGTATACGAATCTCGGCAATTTCACCGAGCCTACGGAGGATCAGGAGACCCCGGAGAAGCCCACCGTGCAGTCCACCGCCAACAACTCCTATTATACGGATCAGGTCATCTCCGATGTGGCGGCGGCGCTGGTGGAGAAGCTGGGGCTGGAGGACGATACACCCGACGAGAGCGGCAACGTCCGCACGGCACAGGAGAAGGCCGTCAGCAAGATTTACAGCAGCGGCTATAAGATTTATACGCTGCAGGACAGCAAGCTCCAGTCCATTGCGGAGAACATTTTTGAAAACAGCGATCTGGTGGAGTATACTGACGACTACGGCAAGCCCTTGCAGGCGGCTATCACGCTGGTGGACAATTCCAACGGCAACGTGGTGGCTATGGTGGGCGGTCTGGGCGCCAAGACGGTGGACCGTGGCTGGAACTGGGCCACAGAGCCTCGGCAGTGCGGTTCTGCTACCAAGCCCATCTCCGACTATGCCCCGGCGCTGGACGACGGTACCATCACCGCTGCCTCCGCCATCGACGACTATCCCGTCCGGGATTTGGACGGCTACGGCGCATGGCCCAAGAACTCCCACTCCGGCTTCTACGGCTTGACCACCGTGTGGACGGCGCTGGTGGAGTCTCTGAATACCTGCGCCGTGCGGGTCAATGAGAGCTACGGCTCGGCGGCCTCCTATAATTATATGGTGGAGAAGCTGGGCTTCACCACCCTGACCCAGCGGGACAGCCAGCAGTCCGGTAACATGGGCCTGGGCGGTTACGACGTGGGTGTCACCACGGAGGAGATGGCTGCGGCCTATGCCGCCATCGCCAACGACGGCGTATACACCAAGCCCCGGACATGGCTGCGGGTGGAGGACTCCGAGGGGAATGTCGTCATGGAGAACGAGACCTCCGCCCACAGCGCCATGAAGGAGACTACCGCCTATCTGCTGCGGGATATACTGGAGAGCGTTATCACCAGCGGTACCGGTACGGAGGCATATTTCTCCGGCATGACCATCGCCGGTAAAACCGGTACCACGGATGACAACCGGGACCGTTATTTCGTGGGCTTCAGCCCCTACTACTGCGCTGCGGTATGGACGGGCTATGAGTCCAACGATGAGCTGTCCTACGGTATGGGCAACGGCTCGGCGCAGCTGTGGAAGCAGGTGATGCGGGAGATCCATGCTGATTTGGAGGACAAGGCCTTCGACAGCTGCACCGGCCTGACGCAGGTGACGGTGTGCTCCGACAGCGGCCTGCTGGCCACGGATGCCTGCACCAAGGATCTGCGGGGCAGCCGGGTCCGCACCGTGACGGTGGCGGCGGATACGGCTCCCACGGAGACCTGCAACGTCCACAAGCTGGTGGACTACTGCACCGAGGGGAAGCACATTGCCACCCAGTACTGCCCCAAGGACAAGGTGAAGCAGGTGGCGGTGCTGGACTGGAACCGGGAGCTGTTCAACGATATCAAGGCCAGGGACCATGAGTACCTGTTGAAGGTGCTGGACGGCTCCGCTACGCCCAACGATCCCAAGGATGATATCTGCCCGGCGCACCATAAGGCCATCACACCGGTGACACCTACCGACCCCACCAAACCGACAACCCCCACGGATCCGACAGATCCCACCACGCCGGATACCGGCGGTGCTGAGGACTCCGGCGGCGTTGGAGGCGGCAGCTAGTGGAAACGACCGTAAATCGAGAAACGAAAATGCAGCCTGTGAGCGGTGCTCACAGGCTGCATTCTTGCGAGGCGGTGAAAAAGAAGGGGTATGGCTCTGCCGTACCCCTTCTTTTCTTGCATAATAGGGAGATCAGAAGCTGCGGATAATATCCACGATCTCGGTGCCGATGCGCTTCTGAGCCTCCACGGTGGCAGCGCCGATGTGGGGCGTGCAGGACACCATGGGATGGCTGTACAGAGCGGCGTTGGCAGTGGGCTCGTCGGCGTAGACGTCCAGACCGGCGGCCCGGACCTTGCCGGACTCCAGAGCGGCCAGCAGGGCATCCTCGTCCACGTTGGCACCACGGGAGGTGTTGATGATGACCACGCCGTCCTTCATCTTGGCGATGGTATCGGCGTTGATGAGGGGAGCGCCGGGTGCGGCGGGAGCGTGGAGGGAGATGAAGTCAGACTGGGCCAGCAGTTCCTCCAGCGTCACATAGGGGATGCCGAATTTGGCCTCCACCTCCGGACGGCGGGTGGTGCTGTAAGCGACGACGTTCATGCCGATGGCCTTTGCCATGACGCCCAGATGCTGGCCGATGCGGCCGAAGCCGATGATGCCCAGAGTCTTGCCCTGCAGCTCGATGCCCTTGCCGTAGGCCTTCTTCTCCCACTTGCCCTCACGCATGGTGTGACCGGCGATGGAGATATAGCGGGTGCAGGCGAACATATGGCCCATGGCCAGCTCCGCCACGGACTGGGAGGAGGCACCGGGGGTGTTGCGGACGGCAATGCCGTTCTCCTCGGCGTACTTGACGTCGATATTGTCCACACCCACGCCGCCGCGGATGATGAGCTTCAGCTTGCCGCCCTTGGCCTCGTCGATGTGGCTGGCACGGACCTTGGTCTTGGAGCGGACCACCACGGCGTCAAAGTCCCGCAGGGCGGCGCCCAGCTGATCCGGCTCATAGAACTGCTCCACCACCTCGTGGCCCAGCTCACGCAGCTGCGCCATGGCGGCCTTGTCCATACCGTCTGTAATAAGAATACGCATAGTAATATTCTCCTTCGATGATACGTTTTATTGTCGGAATGTGGCGATTTGTCCGGTTTTCCGGACCTGCGTCCCGAGAGACGGACGTTACGCCTGATGCTCAGCCTCGAACTTGGTGAGGAACTCCACCAGAGCCTCCACGCCCTCCTTGGGCATGGCGTTATAGATGGAGGCCCGGAGACCGCCCACAGACTTATGGCCCTTCAGGTTGTCGAAGCCGGCCTCCTTGGAGGCGGCCACCACGGCGGCATCCAGATCCTTGTCGCCGGTGACGAAGGGGACGTTCATGAGGCTGCGGTCCTGAGGCACCACGGCACCCTTGAAGAGCTTGGAGGAATCCAGGAAGTCATACAGCACCTTGGCCTTTTCAATGTTGCGCTTCTCCATCTCCTCCAGACCGCCCATGTTCAGCAGGTACTTGAATACCTTGCCGCAGCAGTAGATGGCCCAGCAGTTGGGGGTGTTGTACATGGAGCCGTTGTCGGCATGGGTCTTGTACATCATATAGATGGGGGTCTTGGGGTCCAGATCGTCACGGATCAGATCCTCACGGATGATGACCACGGCCATGCCGGCGGGGCCCACGTTCTTCTGCACACCGGCCCAGATCAGGCCGTAGTCGGAGACGTTGCAGGGGCGGGAGAGGAACATGGAGGACTGGTCGGACACCAGCACATGGCCCTTGGTGTTGGGCAGCTTGTTCCAGGTGGTGCCGTTGATGGTCTCGTTTTCGCAGATGTAGACATAGTCGCAGTCGTCGGGGATGTCCAGATCGCTGCAATCGGGGATGTAGGAGAAGTTCTTATCCTTGGAGGAGGCGATGATGTCCACCTCACCGAACTTCTTGGCCTCGGCAATGGCCTTCTTGGACCATGCGCCGGTTTCCACATAGCAGGCCTTACCGTTCTTCATGAGGTTCATGGCCACCATGGCGAACTGCACGGTGCCGCCGCCCTGAATGAACAGGACCTTGTAGTTGTCGGGGATGTGCATCAGCTTGCGCAGGTCGGCCTCGGCCTCGTCAGCGATCTGCTGGAACACCTTGGAGCGGTGGCTCATCTCCATGACGCACATACCGCTGCCGCGGTAGTTCATCATCTCGTCCCGGATCTCCTCCAGCACGGGCTCCGGCATCATAGCGGGACCGGCGGAGAAATTGAATGTACGACCGTATTTCATCTTGTGGTTCCTCCTTTTTCCATTCAAGCGTTGTTTTCCTTGTTTTTGCCAGTTGCCCATATTATAGTGCATCCCGTCGTGAGAATCAACAGGGAAAAATAAAAAATGTGAGATGGGCTGAAAGATTTTCAGCTTGACAAAAATTTCGCAGGGCGGCAGCGGCGGCGATTGACAGGCGCCGCAGGAAATGATATAACAGACAGGATATAAAGATGCTGTAAAAAAGCGGAGGGACGGGACATGGAACGGCTGAAGGAGCGGGTGGCCCACATCGGACAATATGCGGTGACGCTGCTGAAATGGATGGTACTGGGCGGCGTCATCGGACTGGTGGGCGGGATCATCGGGTCCCTGTTCCACATCGGCGTGGACACCGCCACGCAGATGCGTCTGGCCCATCCGTGGGTGCTGTACCTGATGCCGGTGGGGGGCCTTGCCATCGTGGGGCTGTATCGGCTCACCAAAATGGAGGGAAAAGGTACCAACGACATCATCGCCTCCGTCCACTTTGGTGAGCAGGTGCCGGGGCTGCTGGTGCCGGTGATCTTCGTGTCCACGGTCATCACCCACCTGTGCGGCGGCAGCGCCGGACGTGAGGGCGCTGCCCTGCAGATCGGCGGCGGCATCGGCTATCAGGCGGGGCGGCTGCTGCGTCTGGGGGAGAAGGACCTGCCGCTGGCCACCCTGTGCGGAATGAGCGGCGTGTTCGCCGCCCTGTTCGGCACACCCCTGACGGCCACGGTGTTTGCACTGGAGGTCATCAGCGTGGGAGTTCTGTACTATGCCGGACTGGTGCCGTGCCTGACGGCGGCCTTGACGGGCTATTTGGTGTCGGTGCTCATGGGGGTGCCGCCCACCCGGTTCACGGTGACGGTTCCGGGGCTGGAGGTGCGGACCATGCTGCTGGTGATGGTGCTGGCGCTGCTGTGCGCCGTGGTCAGCATCCTGTTCTGCCGGGGGCTCCACGGGGTGGAGCATCTGCTGAAGCGGACGATGAAAAACCCCTACCTGCGGGTGGCGGTGGGAGCGGCGGTGCTCATCGGCTTGACGCTGCTTACCAATGGAGACTACAACGGCGCAGGCATGGAGGTCATCGGTCGGGCCATCGCCGGACAGGCGGATCCGTGGGCATGGGTGTGGAAGCTGCTCTTCACCGCCATCACCATCGGGTGCGGCTTTAAGGGCGGCGAGGTGGTACCCTCCTTCTTCGTGGGAGCCGCCTTCGGCTGCGTGGCGGCGGGCTGGCTGGGTCTTCCAGCGGGCTTCGGGGCCGCTATGGGGCTGGTGTCGGTGTTCTGCGGGGCGGTGAACTGCCCGCTGGCCTCCATCATCCTCAGCGTGGAGCTGTTCGGCTCCGGCGATCTGCTGTATTTCGCCATGGCCTGCTCCATCAGCTATCTGATCTCCGGCTACTGTGGGCTGTACAGCAGCCAGACCATCCTCTACTCCAAGCTGCGGGCGGAGTTCATCAACGTCCGGACCCACGAATAAGGGTACATAAGAATACGCCTGCCGGGGCATACTGAGAGAAAATCAGTGCTTCGGGAGGCGTGTTTTTTATGGAGGATATCCTGCAGCAGGGGGGACAGATCACCCTGACGGCGCTGGGGTCGCTGGCGGCTCTGTTTCTGCTGACCAAGCTCTCCGGCAACAAGCAGGTGTCCCAGATGAACCTGTTTGACTATGTGATGGGCATTACCATCGGCTCCATCGCCGCCGAAATGGCTTCGGAGCTGGAATCGCCCCTGCGACCTCTTTGGGCTATGGTGGTGTATGGGCTGGCGGCGTGGGGCATCGCCCTGCTGACCAACAAATCCATCCGGGTGCGGCGGTTCATCACCGGCAAGCCGCTGATCCTCATGGACAGCGGTGTCATCTACCGGAAAAACCTGCGGCGAGCCCGGATGGATCTCAACGAATTTCTCATGTACTGCCGGGTATCGGGGTATTTTGACCTCAACCAGATCCAGACCGCCATTTTAGAGCACAACGGCACGGTGACGTTCCTGCCGGCGGCCATGCAGCGGCCGGTGACACCGGCGGATCTTTCCATGCAGCCCCGGCAGGAGCTGCTCCAGACCCCGGTGGTGCAAGACGGCCGGGTGCTGCCGGAGAATCTGCGGAAGGCGGGAAGGGACGGCCTGTGGCTGGAGCGGAAGCTGCGGGAGAAGGGATATCACGGCCCGGAGGAGGTGCTGCTGGCTATGGCGGCCGGCGGCGATCAGCTGGCGGTATATCCCATGGAGACCAAGAAGGAAGCCAGAGAAATGCCGTAAAAAACAGCAGGATATTGCGTAAAATACGCAATATCCTGCTGTTTTTATCGAAGCTGCCCGGCCAGATGGCCGCTGGACCATGCCCATTGCAGATTGTAGCCGCCGCAGTCGCCGTCCACGTCCAGCACCTCGCCGCAGGCGTACAGGCCTGGGACCAGACGGCTTTGGAGGGTGTGGGGATCGAACTCGTCGGTGCGGAGCCCTCCGGCGGTGACCTGTGCCTGATCGAAGCCGCAGATGCCGGTGACGGGCAGAACAAAATGCTTGCAGATGCGGGCCAGCGCCGCCAGCGCCTCCTCCGGGGCGTCTGCCAGGGGGAGGGAGGGGGAGAGCCCGGCGTACTTAGCCGCCATCTGGCTCAGGCGGCTGTGGAGGGCGCCGGTGAAGGCCTGTCCGCAGGTGAGCTCCCGATTGCGGAGTGCCAGTTCCTGCCGGCGGCGTAGCCATGCGGCGGTGTCCGCTTCCGACTGCTCCGGCCACAGATCCAGCGACAGGGTCACGTCCTCACCAATGGCATAGCGGGAGATCTCGAAGATGGCGGGGCCGCTGACGCCGTACTCGGTGAAGAGAATTTCTCCGTGGTTCTCCGCCAGCACCTCCCGGCCCCGCCGCAGAGTAATACGGGCGGTGGTTTTCACGCCCTTCAGGGAGCGGGGATAGGTGGGGTCGGTCTTGAGCTGCACCAGCGCCGGGGTCAGAGCCGTGCGGTGGTGGCCCAGCCCCTTGGCCAGCCGATAGCCGTCCAGCACGCCGCCCACCTTGCTGCCGGCGGCACCGCCTGCGGCCAGAATGACGCAGTCCATGCCCCGGAGGACCTCGCCGCTCTCCAGCGTCACGGTAAAGCCCTGCCCCCGGCACTTCAGGGAGGTGACGGGGTCACCGGTCCGCAGGGACAGCCGATCCGGCTGTCCCTCCAGCGCCAGACGCAGCACATCCAGCACGGAATTGGCGGTGTTGGAGCGGGGATACAGCTTGCCGTCGGGCTCCTCCACCGTGACAAGGCCCAGCTGGTGGAAAAAGCGCAGCGTTTCCGCCACCGGGAAGGCCTCCAGCGCAGGGCGGCAGAAGTCCGGGTCGGCTCCGTGGTAGTGAGCCGGGGAGGCATGGCGGTTGGAGAGGTTGCACCGGCCGTTGCCGGTGGACAGCAGCTTGCGGCCTACCCGGCCCTGCCGCTCCAGCAGCGTCACCCGGTTCCGGGGGTCGGAGAGAGCCGTCAGCGCCGCCATCAGGCCGGAGGCCCCGCCGCCGATGATGCAGACCTCACTCATGGCGCTGTGCCTCCAGCCGCTTGCGGGTGAGATAGCCCTCCAGCATCAGGGACGCCGCCACGGCATCCACCACCTTTTTGCGCTTTTTGGCGTTCTTTCCATTGTTAAATAGGATGTTGTGGGCATCCACCGTGGTGCGCCGCTCGTCCCACAGGGTCACGGGGAGGTCTGCCGCCTGCCGCAGCGTCTCGGCGAAGGCAGCGGCCTTCTCGGCGCGGGGACCCACGGTGCCGTCCATGTTCTTGGGATAGCCCAGCACCAGCTCCGTGACCCCGTGCTCCGGGAGCAGCCGGAGGATCTCCTGTACCACCACCTCCGCCTTGCGGCTGTCGATGACGGTGGTGAAGCCCGCCAGCGTGCCGGTGGCGTCGGAGATGGCGATGCCGGTGTGGGCGTCGCCGTAATCAATGGCCATGATCTTCATTCTCACATACCTCTCAGGGTGAATTTTTCTCTATCATACACAACTTTTCCCTCCGGTGCAACCGGTGGCAGAGAAAAAACCGGAGAAGGAGGGAGAAAAGCGCCGTTTTCATGAAAAATCTTCTCCTTTTCGTGAAAAAACGCCTTGACGGAGGGACTTGCCTGTGTTAGAATAGTCCTTACCTGTGGACATGGGCTTTCTTTTCATGCGTTTTTTCGCTTCTGACGCAGAAAAGAGGCTGCGCCCTTCAGGGAGGCAAGCGGCGGTCCGGCGGGGCCGGAGCCGTCAATCTAATAAGGAGGTGCCGTTAGATGCGAGTGAAGATCACTTTGAGATGCAATGAGTGCAAGCAGAGAAACTACAACACGATGAAGAACAAGAAGAACAACCCTGACCGTCTTGAAATGAACAAGTATTGCCCCTTCTGCAGAAAGCATACGGTCCATACCGAAACCAAGTAATTGGAAGGAGAAACAGCGATGGCAGAGGAAAAGAAAGTCAAGAAGGATCACGGCAAGTGGTTCCGTGAAATGAGAAGCGAACTGATGAAGGTGGTATGGCCCAGCGCCAAGACCACGGCCAAGAACACCGGCACTGTGCTGCTGTGCTCTCTGGGTGTGGGCGCCTGCATCTGGATCTTTGACGGCGTGGCTGTGCTGGCTGTCAAGACGCTGATTGGCCTGTTTACGCACTAAGGAGCGGAGCATGGCTGATAACGCAAAATGGTATGTCATCCACACCTATTCCGGCTATGAAAATGCGGTGAAGGCGGCCATTGAAAAGTCCGTGGTGAACCGCAATATGTCCGACATGGTTCTGAAGATGGAGATCCCTATGGAGACCGTCACCGAGGTCACCGAGTCGGGTGTCATGAAGGAAGTGGAGCGCAAGGTATTCCCCGGTTACGTCCTCATTAAGATGATCTTGACAGATGACACCTGGCATCTGATCCGCAACATCCGTGGCGTCACCGGCTTCGTAGGAGAGGCCAACAAGGCCATCCCCCTGACGGAGGAGGAGGTCGCTGCACTGGGCGTGGAAAAGCACGAGATCGTGGTGCTGTACAACGTGGGCGATACCGTGAAGATCACGGACGGCCCTCTGGCCAGCTTCATGGGTACCGTGGAGGAGATCGATGCCGACAAGAACAAGGTTCGTGTGGTGGTCTCCATGTTCGGGAGAGAGACTCCCGTAGAGCTGGAGCTCGATCAGGTCGAGGTCGTCCAGCCCTGAGTGCGTCGGACGCACACAGGCCGGAGCATCCCCTCCGGCGCAAGTGGGAGAGACGCTGTGCGGCTCGCCAAGAGCAGGTCCGGTATTTGACCGGCTGCTACCACATTTTTATGAAGGAGGTGCCTCTTTATGGCACAGAAAGTCGTTGGTTATGTAAAACTGCAGATCCCTGCAGGCAAGGCAACCCCCGCACCCCCCGTTGGTCCCGCTCTGGGCCAGCACGGCGTGAACATCGCCGCTTTCACCAAGGAGTTCAACGAGCGCACAAAGAATGACATGGGTCTGATTATTCCCGTGGTCATCACCGTGTACGCCGATCGCTCTTTCACCTTCATCACCAAGACCCCCCCGGCTGCGGTGCTGATCAAGAAGGAGTGCAACATCGAGTCCGGCTCCGGTGTGCCTAACAAGACCAAGGTGGCCACCATCTCCAAGGCCTCCATTCAGAAGATCGCTGAGCTGAAGATGCGTGATCTGAACGCTGCTTCTCTGGAAGCTGCCATGAGCATGATCGCCGGCACCGCCCGTTCTATGGGCGTCGTCGTGGGCGAATAAGGAGGGTGTAAGAGATGTTTAGAGGTAAGAAGTATAAAGACAGTGCAAAGCAGATCGACCGTGGGACCCTGTACGATCCCAAGGAGGGTCTGGAGCTGGTATGCAAGACCGCTTCCGCCAAGTTTGACGAGACCGTCGAGCTGCACGTGAAGCTGGGCGTTGACTCCCGTCACGCCGATCAGCAGGTTCGTGGCGCCATCGTGCTGCCCAACGGTACCGGCAAGACCGCCCGTGTGCTGGTGTTCGCCAAGGGCGACAAGGCCGCCGCTGCCCGTGAGGCCGGCGCCGATTTCGTGGGCGATATGGACATGGTGGAGAAGATCCAGAAGGAGAACTGGTTCGACTTCGACGTGGTGGTCGCTTCCCCCGACATGATGGGTGTTGTGGGCCGTCTGGGTAAGCTGCTGGGCCCCAAGGGCCTGATGCCCTCCCCCAAGGCCGGCACCGTCACTCCCGACGTGGCCAAGGCCGTGAAGGAGGTCAAGGCCGGTAAGGTGGAGTATCGTCTGGACAAGACCAACATCATCCACTGCCCCATCGGCAAGGTGTCCTTCGGCGCTGACAAGCTGTATGAGAACTATTCTGCTCTCATCGGCGCCATCATCAAGGCCAAGCCCGCCGCTGCCAAGGGCCAGTATATCAAGTCCTGCGTGGCTGCCGCCACCATGGGCCCCGGCGTGAAGATGAACGCCAACAAGCAGATCTGACGCTGCACCGGGCCGATTCGACCCGAAACGCTTCAATATCTTCGGTAGGGTGCTTGACAAAGCGCCCGGCCGCTGGTATAATATTTGATGCGTTCCAAAGACAGCAGGTGGCGCAAGCCGTAAGTCCTGCCGAGGATGGCAAATCGATTTTGATTGCTTACACCGTCCTTGTGTCCTTGGATACAGGGACGGTTTCCTTTTTTTGAACGCACCGACAATTTTTCCGGAGGTGAAATCAAAGAAATGCCCAACGCAAAAGTTCTGTCTGAGAAGCAGGCCGTCGTGGCGGCGCTGACCGAGAAGCTGCAGAACGCAGCTGCCGGTGTCATCGTTGATTACAAGGGCATCACGGTGGCAGAGGATACCACTCTGCGTACCCAGTGCCGTGAGAACAACATTGACTACGCTGTCGTCAAGAACACCCTGCTGCGCTTTGCTTTCAACAATGTGGGCCTGAACGAGCTGGACGATCAGCTCAACGGCGCCACGTCTCTGGCCGTGTGCATGGACGATCCCGTCGCTCCGGCTCGTGTGATCGCAGAGTTCGCAAAGAAACTCAACGGCAAGTTCGAGATCAAGGGCGGCTTCATGGAGGGCAAGGTCGTCTCCCTGGAGACCGTCAATGCTCTGGCTGCCATCCCCGCTCTGCCCGTGCTGCAGGCTCAGGTTCTGGGTACCATGCTGGCTCCCATTTCCGCTCTGGCCTGCGTGCTGAAGCAAATTGCAGAGAAGCAGGGCGCTCCCGCTGAGGAAGCCGCTGCCGAGTAATGAGACGTTTCGTCTCGACCCCTATCTAAAAAACATCTTACAATTAGGAGGCTTATCAAAATGTCCGAGAAAGTTACTGCTATGATCGAAGAAATCAAGGGCCTGACCGTTCTGGAGCTCAGCGAGCTGGTTCACGCTCTGGAGGAAGAGTTCGGCGTTTCCGCCGCTGCCATGGCTGCTCCTGCTGCCGGTGCTGCTGCTCCCGCTGCTGAGGAGAAGACCGACTTCGACGTCATTCTGACCGGCTTCGATGCCGCTCAGAAGATCAAGGTCATCAAGGTCATCCGTGAGGTCATGGGTCTGGGTCTGGCCGAGGCCAAGGCTGCCGTCGAGGGCGCTCCCACCACCATGAAGGAGGGCCTGTCCAAGGAGGATGCCGAGGCTCTGAAGAAGCAGGTCGAGGAAGTCGGCGGCAAGGTCGAGCTGAAGTAAGTAATTCTTCATATGGAAAAGAGCGTTCCCCAGGGAACGCTCTTTTTTTGTCGCCTCGCTCCGGTTTGGCCTGAGCTGCACGGAGCATCGGCCCGACGTTCCATAGATGAAATTTTTTTCAAAGAAATTTTACAAAATACGACATAAAAGCCCCGAAACTAACTATTATTTACAATAATCCGGAAAAACGATTGCATTGCTTAAGAAATGGGAGTAAAAAACAGATTATATACTTAATTTTTCGTTAGGCAATTTTTTCCACGCTGACTATCCAACGCTCCGCCACATTGGGGCGTGTTTTTGTGTGGAGAGATGGCTGACATCGGGGAATAAAGGGAGCCTGCATGGAGTTTTTCACGAATTTTTTGACACTGCGGGGGGAGTATTATGCGCTGGTACTGGTGGCCTGCGCCGAGCTGGTGGCGGCTGTTCTGCTGCTGAGCCTTCGGTCCCGCAAGCGGGTGCGCCATGCTCTTTGAACGGCTCTATGAGGACAATGTAGCGGGAAAGATCGACGATGCCCGGTTTGCTAAAATGTCCAAACGCTACGAACAGGAGCAGGGCGAGAACGCAAAGAAGATCAAGGCGCTGCGGCTGGAACTGAAAAAGGACGAAAGCAAGCGCATGGACATTGACGATTTCCTTGAAACGGTGCGGCGGTATGCGGACGCGACCACCATTACAAAGCGTATGGCCGCAGAGCTGATTGACCACATTGAGGTGTACTACGCCGAAAAGCAGGACGGCGTTACCAACCAGCGCGTCGATATTCACTATAACTGCATCGGTGCCTTTGATGTGCCGGATCGCCGGAAGATTCCAGAGGCGACATTATCGTGGAAACAAGAAAAGGCGTAGCACTCAGCTACGCCCCGGAACAGGTTGTAGTATGAACTTTGTGGGAAATAAAAAAGCAGAGTGTCCATTACAGGATACTCAGATCCTATAAGGACACTCTGCATGGCAACAGTTGATAATAATGATACGGTTTCATAGGGTTTCAAAAGGTTTCACTTGAAAATGAAACCCTAACCACAAAAAATGAAACCATCTGCGGGGATATTAGGGACCCATAAAGGAGATCAGGTTATATCCCTTCTCTTTTCCGACTTTGAGCATATACTCCATCCGGTAGAGGAAACGCTGATAAAAATCAACTACGAGCGCCACTGCGGTATCATCCTCTGTGGGTCTATTGGCATTGTACTCCGCAACCTCTTCTGCGGTTAGGTTTTTCGCATATACCAACTGGTAGGTTGCGGTGCCTCTCTTGAAAATGTCTCTGCCGATGATGGCAAAAGAGAGATTCTTTATTTGAGTGAGAACCTGGTTGCTATCGTGGTGATTGGTAGTGGCATCCTCCAGCAGTTTCTGCAATTTTTCAAACGATTTATGGCAGATGTCCGACTCCAACAAAAGCCGGTGTATAGTATGGTAAATGGCATAGTCAGCCATATACTGTGGATAATCCTCTTTGAGCAAATCCAGCATATCTCTGATGCATAGTTGGGATGAATTGCATAAACGCATAAAATCCGTTTCCTTTTTTGGAAAAACACCCTTCATTGCATCAACAAGTTCTTCTCTGCTTACATCGGGGTAGTTGGAGACGGTAAGATGATCGTTTCCGGCATTGCTGTGTTTTCTCCACCATTTAGATTTGGGGTTGTAAATATAGTAAAGATACCCACCGCGGGTTATAAATATCATATTTTCTTCCGGGAACTTTACTGCTTCGATAGTATCGAACAATTTCATAGTTGATCACCAACCTTCCTTTTTAGGAATTCCATGTGTTTGCCCTCTTTGCGAGGCAAAACATTGTAATCCAAAGGATTATAAATTTTATCCGAAAGCTGGATTTCGATGTCATGATATTCTGTAGCCGCCATATACAAGTGTCCCTCTGGGAAATCAAGGCGTACTGCGGACAGATTATTTTGATCATAAATCCATGTGGTTTTGGCCGGTTGCTGTAATGGATACTGACGTGTGTATTCAGCAAGCAATTCCTTGGTACAAGGGCAAATACCAAACTGGTATCTGTCGGCTGTTCCAGGACGGAGATAGAGAAGGTATGCTGCATCATCACAGAAGAGGGCAATAGCATCCTCACTATATTCCGTGACAGTGCTGGCAAAGGTACGATCGCTTGTGGCGCAGAAACTCTCGATACAGAGTTGCTCGACATTCACTTTTTTGCTGTCAGCCAGTATATCAAAAGTGCCGACTCGTTTTCCGTCCCCAATGCCGCGGCTTGCAAAAAACAGCCGTTTTCCGTTACTAAACTCGAAATAACAGATGGTTGCGCCAATGTACTGCACTTCTTTCAGCGTAGTACCAATAAGAGAGGAAAATGCTGTAGTAACATCTGCAAGGTCGTTCTTTTTGTCATCAGCGTATACCGGGTTTACCACAAAATCGGTATAGCAGCTGACTACCAGGGGCTTGTTCTCAAACCACAGGATGAGCGGTTCGGAATACACAGAAACAGCACCCTCGTCATATAGAGCAGGCTTGCCGCCAACATTGATGGCAGAAACAGCGGTAAGTGGTTTCCCAATACAAGCAAAGTAATTGTCTATGGCATTGTAATCCTTACCTGCAATATTAGCCTCTGTCATAGCATAATAGGCTTCAAGTATATTTGCCCAGGCATAGTCCTTGTCCGCCATCCAGGCACCAGAAATTTTCCAGCTGATGCTTCCAAGCAGACACTCTGGTTCTTCGTTGGGATCATCGCCACTGGTTCTGTATTTGACGGGGGCTCCGGCATTCATAAGAACCTTGGCAGCCTCCAAAACATAATGATCGTACGATGACCAACAAAGCGAATGAAGCGCCAGACCACCATTTAACCCGTCATTTGCAGAAACATCATAACCGCAAGCGAGAAAGTGGCGGACAACATCTGCCAAGATGGACCCACGCTTGTAAAATTCTCCATCCATAATAAACTCTGACAGAATTGTCTCTTCATAATACTCATCATAGGCATTGATATCCTCTAAGCCCTTCAGAATAGAATCGAAAGCATCCCAATCGATAGGCGTTTGGTCTGTAATTGCTGAAAGTTTGCTGACGGAGTCGCTTATGATATTACTCATCGTGTTCACCTCATATCCGGCGTGATAAATGCTTTTCTTTGTTTACAATAGCATTCTATCACGGTAGGTGTCCTATAAAACGGACTTTAGTACAGTATATCATAACAATGTGGACATTTCTACCAACAAAAAAGGCGGGGCTTACTCAGCCCCAACCTCAATGTCTGTTCCGCCCTTAAAGCGGAATGTGATTCTGTTGTCAGCGTGTACCGTTGCCGTTTCCAAAAGTGTAATCCATAAAGCACACAATGAAACTATTCCAAAGTGTCGCTTTGCCGAAAAGCCTTGTGCCGCAAGTATTTTTGCAAAAAGAAAAAGGTTGATAGTTTCAAATACTTTCGTATCAAAACTATCAACCTTATTTGCGAAAGAGCGACCAAACGGTGCGTATAACGAGGTAAAAAACATAAAAAGTACACCAAGAATTCACTATTTACCGCTGTCGGTTCAACATGAAAGTTTCCAAATTGGTTTCGTGATGGTACTTTAAGGAAGCTGCTCTGTCCTTTTGAATGACAATTTCATTCAAGTCGATTTCATTGATTGACGCGATCGCAACGATATAATGGAGCATATCTGCCAGTTCTGTACCCAGTTCCTCCTGAAGATCGCTTTCGTCAGAAGACTTTCTACCTGCCCGTTTGTTCAAGACTTCCGCAACCTCACCGAGTTCTTCTACCAGCTTCATGAACAGACCTTGTTCATTTGCCCAGCCGCCGTAGCGGTCAGATAAGTACGCTTGCAAAGCTTCAATTGTGATATTCATGATTTATTCCCCTTTGCGGTATTTATGGAGGCAATCAAAATACGGCGAACCGTGCCGCATTGATTATACAATTCGGCAGCAGTTTCTCTGTTCAGAATATCTGACTTCACAAACAGTTCCAACCAATATTCCGTTTCGTAACATTCTTTCAACGCGATTTGCAGTTTTGCAATAAAATCGGGTTTGCCGTGGGCATAGTTGGCTTCCCGAATATTTGCACCAATAGAAGTCGCGGAACGCTCCAATTGGTTCACCAGCGAAAAATGACCCTTGATTGCTTCGCATAGCTTAATAATTCTGACTGCGAAATCAGTAGAAAGTTCCCGTAGCTTCGATTCGGACATGCAAGCACCGCCTTTCGTATTGGATTATACAGCAGAATAGACGGATTGTGAAGTGAAATATCCTTCGGATGTGAAATAATGACCTGCGGTCATTGTGAAATTTTCCGCTTGCGCGGAAAGTGAAATGAAATAAATCCCTCACGCGCTACTGCGCATTTCACACGCCGCAGGCGTATTTCACTTGCGAAGCGAATTTCACAAATCCCGGAAGGGATTTATTTCGTTGAAAAGAAACACCTTTTGTCGGTAGACAAAAGGTGTTTCTTTTCTGGTCGGAGTGGGGGGACTTGAACCCCCGGCCTCTTGGTCCCGAACCAAGCGCGCTACCAGCTGCGCTACACCCCGTCAGCCTAACTATTATACGGTGCAGAAACGTTTCTGTCAAGAGGGAAATTTCCCTCCGCCCCGGAGGTTCTGCCCTGCCCGAAGGGCGCATACACTGAACGCAAAAGGAGGGGATGGCATGACCGAGACAAAGCACCGCCGGCCCGCCCGCCGCACACTGGCACACGGGCAGCCTCTGCGCCGCCCGATGGCCCGCCGCACACCGCAGCGCAGGCCCACCGCAGGCCGGAGGCCCCGCCCCGCCGTGGGCCGCCTGTGGCAACTGGTGGTGTGCGGAGCGCTGCTGCTGGGGGTGGTGGCCATAAAGCTGACGGCCCCGGACACGCTGGAGCCTTACCGTCAGAGACTCTTGACACTGATGGGCGGCGACACAGATTTTACGGCGGCCTTTTCGGCCGTAGGTCACGCCTTTGACGGCTCTCTGACCGGAGCACTGGACGACGCCTACACGGCGGTGTTCGGCCCCCGGCAGGCGCAGCCCGCCGCAGCCGCCTACACGGCGGAGAACACCCCGGAGGACGTGTGCCTGACCCAGCAGGTGCTGGGCTTTGCCTACGCCGCCCCGGTGCAGGGGACCGTCACCGACGGCTTCGGATGGCGGGAGAACGCCTTCCACTACGGCACGGACATCGCCGCCGACGCCGGGACCGTCATCTCCAGCTTCGCTGACGGCACCGTCACGGCGGTGGGGGACAGCAGCCAACTGGGCAACTATGTGACCGTGTCCCACGCTGGGGCCTTTACCACCCTGTATGCCCATTGCAGCCGCATTACTGCCTCCTCCGGCCAGCAGGTGGCGCTGGGCGATCCCATTGCCGAGGTGGGGGAGACCGGCAACGCCACTGGCCCGCACCTCCACTTCGCCATCCAGAAGGACACCGTCTATCTGGATCCCGCCTACTATGGCATTGGCTGAGCGCCTGCGGATCTCGCCGGGGGTGCCGCTGCTGCTGGCGGCCTTCGTGTGGCTGGCCTCCCCACTGCTGCTGGGGGCTATCCTGTCGGCGGCGGTGTGCCATGAGCTGGGCCACTGGCTGGTGCTGCGAAGGGTAGGAGGCCGGATCCAAAGACTGCATATCACCGTGTTCGGCGCCGAGATGCAGGTGGATGACCGCCGCATCTCCTACGGCGGCGAGTTGCTGGCCGCCGCCGCAGGCCCGGTGAGCAATCTGCTGCTGGCGGCGGCGATTGGCCTTCTGGGCCGGTGGTGGGAGCCGATGTATCTCTTTGCCGGGGCGCAGCTGGTACTGGGGGCCTTCAACCTGCTGCCTGCCCTGCCGCTGGATGGCGGCCGTATCCTGTGGCTGGCGCTGGCGTGGCTGACAGAACCCTATACCGCCCAGCGGGTACTGTCGGCGGTGAGCCTTGCGGTGTCGCTGGCTCTGCTGTTGGGGGGAGGAGGGCTCATCTGGCGGCTGGGAGGCAGTCCCTTCCTGCTGGTGGGGGCCGTGGGGCTGACCGGATGGAATCTGCGGGAAATAAAGCTTGCCAAAGGGGGATAAAACGGGTAAAATAAGATGTTAAACCAAAGGATACAGGAGAGATACCGTGGATAAACGATTGGAACGTATTCTGCCGCGAGTGCAGAAGCCTGCCCGCTATGTGGGCGGGGAATATAACGCCGTGAAGAAGGACCCGGCGCAGGTGGATACCCGCATTGCCTTCTGCTTCCCGGACACCTATGAGATCGGGATGTCCAATCTGGGAATGCGGATCCTCTACGGCGTCATGAACAACATGGACGGCGTGTGGTGCCAGCGGGTCTTTGCCCCTTGGGGCGACATGGAAGAGGAGATGCGCCGGGCCGGGATGCCCCTGTTTGCTCTGGAGTCCGGAGAGCCTATCACGGACTTTGACATCGTGGCCTTCTCCGTGGGCTATGAGATGGCCTTTCCCGCCATTCTGAATATGCTGGATCTGGCGGGCATCCCCATCCACAGCGCAGAGCGCACCGGCCTGACGCCGCTGGTCATCGCCGGCGGTACCGCCATGTATAACGCCGAGCCCATTGCCGACTTCATCGATCTGGTGAGTCTGGGGGAGGGGGAGGACATCACCGTGGAGTTGGTGGAGCTGCACCGCAAGGCCCGCCGGGAGGGCTGGAGCAAGATGCAGTTTCTCCGTGCGGCGGCCCAGCTGCCGGGCATCTACGTCCCCAGCCTGTACGAGGTGACGTATCATGACGACGGCACCGTGGCGGAGATCACGCCGCTGGAGGGCGCTCCGACGGTGGTCACCAAGCGTATCGTCCACGATATGGACAAGTCCTTTTTCCCCACTCAGACCATCGTCCCCTCCACGGAGATCGTGCAGGATCGGGTGATGCTGGAGCTGTTCCGGGGCTGCATCCGGGGCTGCCGGTTCTGTCAGGCGGGGTATGTGTACCGCCCGGTCCGCAACCGCAGCGAGGCCCTGTGCGCCCAGTACGCCGTGGAGAGCTGCGACGGCTCCGGGTATCAGGAGGTGACGCTGTCCAGCCTCTCCACCAGCGACTACCCGCCCCTGACCCAGCTGTGCGACCAGCTGGAGGACTTCTGTCAGCAGCGCCATGTGAATCTGTCCCTGCCCAGTCTGCGGGCGGACAACTTCTCCATGAACCTGATGGAGCGGCTGGCCAAGGGCCGCAAGAGCGGCCTGACCTTCGCCCCGGAGGCCGGTACCCAGCGGCTGCGGGATGTCATCAATAAAAATGTCACCCAGGAGGATCTGCTTCAGTCCTGCCGCACGGCCTTTGCCGGGGGCTACAACGCCGTGAAGCTGTACTTCATGCTGGGCCTGCCCACGGAGACCGACGAGGACGTGCTGGGCATTGCCGATCTGGCGGCCCGTGTCATGCATACATGGCGGGAGAGTGCCAGCAATAAAAACCGGGGCGTCCGCATCACCGTCTCCACATCGTGGTTCGTTCCCAAGCCCCATACGGCCTTTCAGTGGGAGCCGCAGATCTCCAAGGAGGAGTATGAGCGGCGGGTGGCCTTGCTGCGGGAGGCCATCAAGACCAAAACCGTCACCTATAACTGGCACGACTCCGACACCAGCTTTCTGGAGGCTGTGCTGGCCCGTGGCGACCGCCGGATGTGCAAGGTGCTGGAGACGGCGTGGCGCAAGGGCTCCAAGCTGGATGCGTGGGAGGAGTATTTCTCGCTGGACCGCTGGCTGGAGGCCTTTGAGGAGTGCGGGCTGGATCCCCACTTCTACGCCAACCGCACCCGTTCGCTGGATGAAAAGATGCCCTGGGACATGATCTCCAGCGGCGTCACCACGGCATATCTCCGCCGGGAGCGGGAGCGTGCCTTTGCCGGGGTCACCACCCCGGATTGCCGCACCCACTGCAACGGCTGCGGCGCCAATCGACTGGTAGGGGGGAAGTGCGATGTCTAAGCTGCGGCTTCTATTCGTGAAGGAGGGGACGGCGGCCTATATCTCCCATTTGGATCTGCTGCGGACGGTGCAGCGGGCCTTTCCCCGGACGGAGCTGGAGATCAAGCACTCTCAGGGCTTCCACCCCCATCCCATCATCTCCATTGTGCTGCCCCTGCCGGTGGCCCAGTCCAGCGACTGCGAGCTGCTGGATTTCGAGGTGACGCAGGATACCGACGGCAGCGGCATTGCCGAAAAGCTCAACGAGGGCCTGCCGGAGGGGCTGCGGGTGCTGGATTGCTACGAGGCCAAGCGCCCGGTGCGGGAGCTGGCGTATTTGCAGGCGGATATGGAGCTGGAGTACGACCACGGTGTGCCGGAGGGCGCCGCAGAGGCGCTGACGGAGCTGTTTCACCGCCCGGAGCTGCTGATCGAAAAGCGCACCAAGCGCAAGCAGCTGGCGGAGGTGGATATCGCCCCCATGATCCGGAGCATCGCCTTTGCGGAGGAGGAGAATCTTCTCCGGGCGGCGGTAACGGTCCGGGCGCAGAACCCCGGCCTGAACCCCCAGCTGCTGGAAAAGGCTATCGCCCGCTACCGGCCGGACCTGTCCCCGGACTTTGTTCGGGTCCGCCGCCGGGAGCTGCTGGACGAGGCAGGGGAAATTTTCCGGTAGAAAAGCTGTACCACCCGGAGGGATGCTTTTTCCCTCCGGGCGTGATTTTGCCCGTAAAAATGGACGGATTGCGGACATATAACGGACGCATCAGTGGACGTTTTAATGGACAGCTCCGGTACTTTTTGGCACAATGGGGACAGAGAAACAGAGGCGGATGCCCTGATGAAGCGACGGCCCTTAGTTTTTCTGTCCCTGACGACGTTGGCCACCATGGTGTTCTGTCTCCTGTGGCAAGGAACACGGCGGGACCATTCAGACCTTGTGACGCTGGCCCGCTCCGGAGCGGCGGAGACCTGTACCCGCTTTTCGGACGATCAGTCCCGCGGAGATGACGGCGATGATTGGGGCGGCGTGGCTGCTTTCCGAACCTTCCAGCAGGCCTGCGCCCTTTTGCCGGAGCAGGGGAGCGATGACCGTGCCGTATGCAGCGCCGTTTACGGGCGGCTGCTGCTGCACCCGGATGGAGCCAAGGCCCATCTGCCGGAGCTCATCGCCGTGATGGAGCCTCTGGCCCAAGACCCCACGGACGCATCCGCCCGGCTGCGGCTGTATGAGCTGCGGGATCTTTTGCAGGAGGATGCGTGATTTTCGACCGTATCATGCTGGTGTACATGGATGAACAAGGGAAAAAGGGCTTGTTGGAGCCTATTTCGATACTTTTTTTGTCAAAACAGGAAATAATGCTTGCATTTGGCGGACATCTGTGATATTCTACTATGGCATGAAAAGGGCGGTCCTCTGTCGCCGGTGTCCCGAAAAAGGTGGGGCGCCACGGAAATGACGGCATGAACGCCTATAATTTAGGAGGAAAAATCCATGGATCTCATCAAAGCACTGAATGAAAAGCAGCTGCAGAATGACGTGCCTCAGGTGGAAGTGGGCGATACTGTCCGTGTCCACGTGAAGGTCAAGGAAGGTGCCCGTGAGCGTGTTCAGGTGTTCGAGGGTACCGTCATTGCCAAGAAGCACGGCGGCATCGAGGAGACCTTCACCGTCCGTCGTATCTCCTACGGCGTGGGTGTGGAGAAGGTGTTCCCCGTTCACTCTCCCTCTATCGTGAAGGTGGAGACTGTGCGCCACGGCTATGTCCGTCGTGCCAAGCTCTACTACCTGCGTGACCGTTTCGGCAAGGCCGCCAAGGTTCGGGAGAAGCTGTAAGCCATTTTGTGATCCAAGGCCGGGGCATCCCGGCGTGAAAAAGAGACGCACCTGCGGGTGCGTCTCTTTTTTATGCAGTACGATTTTGTGCCATTTATACGGCCACATTCTTATGCGGCTGCGCTTTTTATGCAGCCATGCTTTTACGCTGTACTGGATGGAAATGGTCCTCAGGGGAACGGCTCTGAGGGCGGAAGTTGGGAGCCTTGGGGATGGCCCTGCCCCTGTGCGGCGCTATGGGTCAGTCGTCCCAGCCGGCCCGCTCCTCTCCCGGCAGGCCGAAGGAGATAGAACCCCGGCCGTATTTTCCACGGATGGCGTCCATGGTGCGTTCCAGCTTCTCCTGCTTTTCCTGCTGCTGGGTGACCACCGGGGCCTCCAACAGATCCAGCTGCTGGAAGGAGTCGGCGCTGTCGGTGATATACAGGGCGGTGACGGTGAGCATCCGTACCGGCTCCGGGGCCTTCCACAGCCGCCGGGTCAGCTCCATGGCCGCCTGCCAGATGTCCTTCATCAAGTGGGTGGGGGCCGGGAGCTGCATTTGCCGGGACATGGTGCGGAACTGGGCGTTCCGCAGGGACACGGACACGCCGCCGCAGTACAGCCCCTGCTGCCGCAGCCGCATGGCCACACTGTCGGACAGCACCGCCAGACCACGCTGTACCTCCTCCCACCGGGTGAGGTTTTTGGGGAAGGTGGTGCCGTTTCCCACGGACTTCACCGGCTCCTGCTGGCCCGCCGGGCGGACGGGACTGCCGTCCAGTCCGTTGGCGTACTCGTGGAGTTGGAGACCCAGCTTTCCCAGCAGCGTCTCCAGCATCTGGGGGGAGCAGGCCGCCAGCTGGCCGATGGTCTCCACGCCGTATTGGTGCAGCACCCGTCCGGCGGCCCGGCCCACGAACAGCAGGTCCCCCACCGGCAGGGGCCAGACGATATCCTGCCAGTTTTCCCGGCTGATGACGGTGGTGGCGTCGGGCTTTTTATAGTCGCTGCCAAGCTTGGCGAACACCTTGTTGAAGGAAACGCCCACGGAGATGGTCAGCCCCAGCTCCTGCCGCAGCCGCCGGCGCAGGGCGTCGGCAATGGCCTTGGGGTCGCCGCCGAAGAGGTGCATACTGCCGGTGATGTCCAGCCAGCTCTCGTCGATGCCGAAGGGCTCCACCAGATCGGTATACTGCTCATAGATGGTGTTGACCCGCCGGGAGTACTCCCGGTACAGGCCGTGGTGGGGCGGCAGCAGCACCAGGCCGGGACACTTCTTCTTGGCCTGCCAGATGGTCTCCGCCGTCTGGATGCCCAGCCGCTTGGCGGGCTCGTTCTTGGCCAGAATGATGCCGTGGCGGGAGGCGGGGTCGCCGCAGACAGCGGTGGGGATGTCCCGCAGATCGGGGTGGCTCAGCAGCTCCACCGAGGCAAAAAAGCAGTTCAGGTCACAGTGCAAAATCACCCGGTCGCCCATGGCGGCACACCTCCTCAAAGTCAATCATATGTTCTATTATACCACGGCCTGCGCCGCTGCACAAGAGAAAAACGCAGTCCCCTGAGAGAACGGAGGACTGCGTTTCGGGCTTACGGATGTTATTTGTGCAGCAGGGGGGACAGGGGCTTGTAGATGAGGAAGCAGATGCCCACATCCAGCAGGCCCTTGAACAGGGTAAAGGGGACGTTGAACACCAGCAGGCAGTTGAAGAGGGAATTGCCGGTGGGGACGTGGGCGATGGAGCCCATGATGGCCTCATACATCCCGACGATGCCCGTCATGGGCAGACCGTAGAGGACCTCGTAGGCCGGGTACACCACGAAATAGTTGGAAGGCAGGCTCACCAGCGCCATCAGCACGGCGCCCAGCAGGGAGCCCCACAGGGCCGATTTGCGGCTCTTATGCCGCCGGTACACAAGGCCCGCCACCAGCACGAACACGCTGCCCAGCAGGAAGTTGCTGAGCTCACCTACGCCGGCGCTGGAGCCGAAGGGCAGGTGCAGCAGATTCTTCACCAACTGGATCACCACGCCGTACACAGGTCCCAGCGAGAAGGTACCCAGCAGGGCAGGCAGATCCGACAGATCCAGCTTCACGAAGGCGGGGATCAGGGGGATGGAGAACTCGATGAACTGGAGGACGAAGGCCACGGCGCACAGCATGGCGGCCACGGCAAGGTGATGGGTCTTTTGCTTCTGAGTCATAAAAAAATACTCCCTTTTAATGTAGTAAACCCCCGGAAAGGCTTGCCTTCCAAGGTGTACGCATCAAAAAAGAGCATCACGAAAATGCCATACACGCCTTCTCTCATCCAGACTATACTGTCGGTACCGGGATCGCACCGGTTCATGCAGCTTGCGCCGCTTGCGGACTATACCGCCGGTGGGGAATCACACCCCGCCTCGAAGACAGCTATTCGGTTGTTTCCAAAGGATAGTATACGACATCCTGCGCCAAAATGCAACCCCCTGATTTGCAGATTAGATAAACAGAAAATATTTATCGTAAAACAATAAAAAATAGTTGACAAACAGAAATTATGCTGCTATGATAGGCACAACAAGGAAAGGAGTGAGCCTTATGAATACCAAAACCATGACCACCCTGCTGCGGGCGGTGCTGCTGGCGGCAGCGGTGCTGTGCGGGATATTTTTCCTCTGGTTCCTGCCCTCCTACGGGCAGGAGGTGCAGCAGGCGGACCCGGAATTCACCTGGGCCTACTGGCCCTGCCTCATCTGGGCGTGGCTGTTCGCCCTGCCCATCTTCGGGGCCATGCTCCCCTGCTGGCGCATCTTCGGCAGCATCAGCGCCCCGGAGGGGGCCTTCACCCGGCGGAATGCACGGGATATGCGGAGCATCTCCCGTCTGGCCTTTGCCGATGCGCTGATCTTTCCGGCGGGGATGTTCGTGCTGGCCTTTATGGGGGCCGGCAGCGCTCCGCTGACCATTATCATCACACCCATGGTCATCTTCTGCTGTGCGGCGGTGGGGATCGTGTGCTATGTGCTCAGCCGTCTCATCGGTGACGCCGCCGCTCTCCGTGAGGAGAACGACATGACCATTTAAGGAGGGCGGAGCATGATCGTATTCAACATTGACGTAATGTTGGCCCGGCGGAAAATGAGTCTGACGGAGCTGTCGGAGCGGGTGGGCATCACCATGGCCAATCTCTCCATTCTGAAAACCGGCAAGGCCAAGGCGGTGCGGGTGGAGACGCTGAACAAGCTCTGCCACGCTTTGGACTGTCAGCCCGGCGATCTGTTGGAGTACCGGCCGGACGAGGAAGCCTGAAGAAAGTGAAAAGGGACAGGCGCTGCTGTGCAGCGCCTGTCCCTATTTTGGCGGAATGAGGATCATTTTCCCAACAAATGCTGCTCCACGCCGCCATAGAGATATTGGTAATTCATGTGCATCATATTCTTGAAGAACGGCACCAGCAGCGCCAGATCCGCCGCCAGCCACGCCAGAGGATCGGCGGCGCACAGGGCGTAGAAGGCCAGCTCAGGGGACTGGGCGCTGACCACGCCGCCGGACAGCAGGGCCGGGAGGGTCAGGCAGATGGCCACACGGGCGATCAGCTCGGATGCTCCGGCCCACAGCACGAAGGGGGCTCGCTGGATGCCCTGCACGCAGTTGCGGATCACGAACAGGAAGCACAGCAGCAGGTACATGGAGAAGTCCACATACAGGAAGTGGTTGCCGAAGCGGATGGTGTCGGCGGTGACCTTATCGGCGCTGAGGAAGATGTGGAGATATGCGCCGTCGATGGTCAGGAGCAGACCCAGCCCTACGGAGCAGACGCCGATGATGGCGGCCATGACCAGACCCTGCAGGATGCCCTTGCGGATGCGGTGGGTGTACCCGGCACCCAGATTCTGGGCGGTGAAGCTGGTCATGGCGGTGCCAAGGCCGTTCACCGGGGTCATGATGAGGCTATTGAGCTTGTTGGCGGCGCCGAAGCCGTTCTGGGCGGCGTGGGACACCATCTGGCCGTCGATCATATCGAACTTCACCACCACGCTCTGCATGACGATGATGCCAATGGCCAGCACGGAGAACTGGAGGCCCAGCGGCACGCCCTGAACAATATGACGCTTCAGGTCCAGTCCGGTGATGCGCCAGTCCTCCTTGTGGAGCCGCAGGTCCGGGTACTTGGAAAAGGCATAGGCGAAGCAGGCCACGGTGCTGATGAGCTGGGCGGTGACGGTGGCTCCGGCGGCTCCGGCCACGCCCCAGCGCAGCACCAGAATGAACAGCAGATCCAGCGCCACATTCAGCACCGTGGAGCCCAGCAGGAACAGCAGCGGCGTTACGGAGTCGCCCATGCTCCGCAGGAAGGAGCAGATGAAGTTATAAAACAGCTGGGCGCCGATGCCGGCGAAGATGATGCCGCAGTAGGTGTAGGCGGCCCGGTATACCTCCGGGTTCTCCGGCGTCACGTTGATCCAGGCCAGCATGGGGTCCAGCAGCACCAGCGCCAGAGCTGTCAGCAGCACCGTCAGCCCCGCCGACAGCACCAGCTGGGCGGCCATGGAGCGGCGCACACCGGCCTGATCCCGGCAGCCCACGCAGCAGGAGGTGATGACGCAGAACCCGGCGCTGACGCCGAAGGCGAATTGCAGGAAGATGAACACCAACGAGGAGGTGTCATTGACGCCGGCCACCTCCTGCGCCGTCAGGGTTTGGCCCACGATGGCGGCGTCGCTGATGGTATACACCTGCTGCAGCAGGTACGACAGGATCACCGGCAGGGAGAACTGCAAAATGGTGCGCCAGCAGGTGCCGTGGGTCAGGTCCACCGGGTGAAACAGGTCACGAAGGGCCTGAAAAGGTTTTCTATTCTGAGATTTTTCCATAGTTTACGCTCTTTTCTCTCGCTTTTTCTACGACGGCAAATTATAGCCTGTTGGGCGGCGGAAGTCAAGTGGAGAAGGGATTGAAAACTTCACAAACTTCGTCATTTTAGCCTAAAAAGAGGTATACAAATTGACGAAATGCACAAATAAGGCGGGCGGCATACTTGGGTCGGGACGAGCATATAGTGGAGCATCACAGAGGAAAGGGCGTGGAGCGTGTGGACGAGGCATACGCCATCCGGCGGTATCAGCAGGCGGCGGCTCTGCTGCCGCTGCGATGGCAGCGGCTGTGCCGTCAGGTGCCGGAGGAGCAGCAGGCGGAGGCGGAGGAGCTGCGGCTACGGGCCGGGCAGACGTTGACGCTGCTGCTGCGGGGAGGGGAGGTGCCGGCGGCACGGGAGCGGCCCTACCCGGTGGTGACTCAAACGGAGCTGGAGCAGCTGTGCGACGGGGTGACGGACTACTCCCGGTATGCGGCGGCGGATACCCTGAGCCGGGGGTATCTCACGGCACGGGGCGGCTTCCGCATCGGCGTGTGCGGTACGGCGGTGCTGCGGGACGGGGTCAACACCAATCTGCGGGATATCTCCTCCGTCACCATCCGTATCGCACGGGAACAGCCGGGGCTTTCGACGGAGGTGCTGCCCCAGCTGTTCCGGGAGGGCAGCTTTTGCAGCACCCTTCTTCTGGCCCCACCGGGACTGGGCAAGACCACCCTGCTGCGGGATCTGATCCGGGGACTGTCCGACGGTGCAGAGGGCGTGTCGCCCCATCGGGTGGCGGTGGTGGACGAGCGGGGGGAGATCGCCGTCATGTTTCAGGGCATCCCCCAGATGGCGCTGGGCAGCCACACCGATGTGCTGGACGCCTGTCCAAAGGCACTGGGCATCCCCATTCTGCTGCGGTCGGCCAACCCGCAGGTCATTGCCGTGGACGAGATCACTGTTCGGGAGGATCTGATGGCCATGTCCGCTGCCGCCAACTGCGGGGTGCGGTTTCTGGCCACCATCCATGCTGCTGACCGGCGGGAGCTGGGGCGAAGACCGCTGTTTTCCCATCTGCTGAAGGAGAAGGTCTTTGAAAAGCTGGTGACCATCCGGCGGGAGGAGGGGCAGCGGCAGTATCTGGTGGAGGAGCTGTGGTAAGGGACGTGCTGGGGAGCCTTCTGCTGCTGGGAGGCGCCCTGTGGCTGTGGCTGGGACTGGTACAGGCCCAGCGGCGGCAGCTGCGGCTGCTGGAGGAGCTGGCGGCGTCGCTGGAGCAGATGGCCTCCGCCATTCGCTTCCGGCGGGAGACGCTGCTGCGGCTGCTGGTGGCTCAGCGGCAGCGCCCATTGGCAGGACCGTACTATGGAGCGGTGCTGGCGGCGCTGGAGGAGGGCATCTCTTTTCCGGCGGCATGGCGGCAGGGCTTTGCGGCTCTCTCCGGGGAGGGTGGTCGTATCCTGCGGCGGCTGGAGCCGGAGGGGGACGAGCAGAGGATATTGGGTGAGCTGACATGGGCCGCCGGGGAGCTGACGGAACTGCGGAGAGGACTGGAGCAGGAGAGCCGCCAGCGGGAAAAGCTCTGGTTTGCGGGGCTGTTTTCCGGGGCGGGCCTGCTGCTGATCCTGCTGATTTGAGGACGAGCAATGGATGTGGACCTGATTTTCAAGATTGCAGCGGTGGGGATCCTGGTGGCGGTGCTGAACCTGCTGTTGGTACGCAGCGGCCGGGAGGAGCAGGCTATGATGACCACGCTGGCCGGTCTGGTGGTGGTACTGATGATGCTGGTGCAGCAGATCAGCGACCTGTTCCAGCTGGTCAAGACGCTGTTTGGGTTATAAGAGATGGAGGCTGTATGGCAGATCGTGGCGTTGGGACTGCTGGGCGCCGTGCTGGCCGCTTTGCTGAAAAAGCATACGCCGGAGCTGGCGCTGCTGCTGGCCGTGGCGGTATGCGGGGCGGCGGCGCTGGCAGCCGTCCGTGGCGTGCGGGAGGTATGGGCCTTTCTGGAGGACCTGCTGGCGGCGGTGGAGATCTCCTCCACGCTGTTTCTCCCCCTGCTGAAAACGGCGGGCATCGCCGTGGTGACCCGCATCGGCGCAGATCTGTGCCGGGATGCCGGGGAGAGCGCCGTGGCCTCGGCGGTGGAGATGGCCGGGGCCATGGGGGCGCTGCTGGCGGTGCTGCCCCTGATGCAGGCAGCGTGGGAGGTGCTGCGGTCGCTGCTGTAAGGGCGGTGTGGCTGATGTGCCTGCTGCTTCTGGCGATGGTACCTGCGTGGGCGGCGGACCTGCCGCAGGAGGTGACGGACGCCGCTCCCCCGGCGGCGGAGGAGCTGGAGGGAAAGGACTTCTCCGGCGGCATCGCCGCTCTGCTGGAGCAGGGGACGACTCTTCTGGGGGAGGCTCTGCGGGGGAACCTGCGGGGAGCGGTGCTGATCTTAGGGGTGGTGCTGCTGTGCGGGGCGGCGGATGCCGTGCTTCGCACCCCGGAGAGCCCCATGCGCCGTTTTTTGCCCATGGCCGGGGCGGCGGCCATTGCGGTGCTGTCGCTGGGCAGCATGAAGAGCCTGCTGGGGCTGGGGACCCAGACCATCGAGGAATTGGACGTGTTCTCCAAGGCACTGCTGCCGACGCTGGCCGCCGCTGTGGCCGCCGGAGGGGGTGCCGTTACCGCCGGAACGGGACAGGTCATCGCCGTGTGCTTTGCCGATGCTCTCATTACCCTCATCCGGGGACTACTGCTGCCTATGACGTACTTTTTGGCGGCGGCGGCCACGGCGGATGCCATGCTGCCCCGGCACGGGCTGGGGACCGTCGCCAAGGCGGCCAGCCGGGTGGTGACGTGGCTTTTGACGGGCTCACTGGTGCTGTTTACCGGCTACCTGACACTGTCCGGGGCCGTCAGCACCTCGGCGGACGCCCTGACGGTGCAGGTGACCCGCTCCGCCGTAGGGGCCATGCCGGTGGTGGGGCGCATCCTCTCCGATGCGGCGGGCAGTGTGCTGGCCGGTGCGGGCGTGGTGAAAAACGCCATCGGCGTATTCGGCCTGCTGGGGGTGCTGGCGGCGTGTCTGGGACCCTTTGTACGTCTGGGGGTGCAGTATCTTTTGTACAAGCTGACGGCGTTTCTGGCGGGGATGACCGCCGCTCCGGAGCTGGCGAAGCTCATCGATGCGCTGGGTGGCGTGTTCGGCCTGATGCTGGGTATGACCGGCAGCTGCGCCCTGCTGCTGCTCATCTCCATCTCCTCGGCCATTCTGGTGGTGACGCCATGATGGAGATGCTTCAAGGGTGGCTGCTGGGCCTGACCGCTGCGGCGCTGGCGGTGTCCCTGCTGACGGCGATACTGCCCAAGGGGGAGACCATCCGCCGCATCGCCGGACTGGCGGGAGGACTGATCCTGCTGCTGGCGGTGGTGCAGCCACTGCTGCGGGTGCGGTGGGAGGAGCTGACGTGGCGGTACGAGACGTATCAGCGGGAGATGGACCGGCAGACAGAGGCGTATCAGGCGGCCTATGCCGACAGTCTGTCCGGGGACATAGCCGACCGCACCGCCGCATATATATCGGAAAAAGCGGCGTCGCTGGGCATCGACTGCCGGGTGCAGGTGGAGGTTCGCACGGAGGATGGCCTGCCCCTGCCCTATGGGGCGTCGCTGGACGTGGAAAGGGATCAGGTGCTGTCGGACTACATGGCGCAGGAGCTGGGCATCCCGGCCTCCCGCCAGAGCTGGCAGCCGGAGGAGTGAGGAATGGACAGGGAAAAGCTAAGGGATATCTTCCGGAAATACCGGGCCGTGGGGCTGGTGCTGCTGGCGGGCCTTTTGCTGCTGCTTCTGCCCACGGACAAGAGCAGCGGACAGGAGCGGCAGACGAGCGACGATACCCAGCTCTATTCGCTGGAGGAGACGGAGCGGCGCATGGCCCAGCTGCTGGGCAGAATGAGCGGCGTGGGCCGGGTACAGGTGATGCTGAGCTTAAAGACCGGCCCCACCCTCCAGCTGGCCCAGGACATGGATCTGGAGCAGGAGGAGGACAGTCTGCGGCAGCGGAGCCAGCCGGTGACGGTGAACCGGGGCAGCGGCTGGCAGGAGGCGCTGGTGACCCGGCAGGACTACCCGGTGTATCAGGGAGCGGTGGTGGTGTGTCAGGGGGCCGGCAGCAGTGCCGTGCGTCTGGCGGTGACGGAGGCCGTGGCGGCGCTGACGGGGCTGTCCACGGAGAAGATCACAGTGGTGCAATGGGAACAATAACAGGAGGGACGGACATGAAAACGGTGTGGAAACGGCGAGGTGTGGCGGCGGCGGTACTGCTGCTGGTGTGCGGTGCGGTGTACATGAACTGGCGGTACAGCGACAGCGTCAAGGACAACAAGGTGCTGGGCCAGTCGGAGTTGGTCAACGCCAATGAGGAGACGGCAGGGGATCCGGCCCCGGCGGAGGACGATTATTTCGCCACGGCACGGCTCAGCCGCAAGCAGGCACGGGACAACGCCATCCATATGCTGCAGGAGGCGGAGAGCGACGAAAACGCCGAGGAGAGTGTTCTCAACGAGGCATCCCGGACCTTGCAGGTGCTGGCGTCGTACACGGTGGCCGAGTCCCAGATCGAGAGTCTGGTGACGGCCAAGGGCTACGCCGACTGCGTGGTGTTCATGGGGGAGGACAGCGTCAGCGTGGTGGTGGCGGCTCCGGAGACGGGACTGAACACGGCGGACGTGGCTCGCATCAAGGACATTGTGGTCAACGAGACGGACTACACCCCGGAGCAGATCAAGATCATGGAGGCAAATTAGTGGTTGTATTTTCCCGCTGCCGATGGTATAATACCAATGATTCGAATATACCAAAAGAACGGGAGTAAGATTGCTATGGCTGAAAATAAAGAGTATATCACCCGTCAGGAGAGTATGGGTACCATCCAGATCTCCGAGGATGTGGTGGCGTCCATCTCCAGCTCTGTGGCGCTGGAGACGGAGGGTGTGGGCGGCCTGCTCAACGCCAATATGGCGGATCTGGTGGGCGGCAAGAAGATGACCGCCAAGGGCGTCCGGGTGGAGATGGCCGAGGACGGCGTGGTGGTGAACCTGTTTCTCATGATCCGCTACGGTTTTGCCATCGCTGAGGTGGCTCAGAAGGTCCAGAACGCCGTCTATTCGGCGCTGGAGGGCATGACCGGCTTCCCGGTGAAGGCGGTCAACGTCCATGTGGGCGGCATCAGCTTCGACTGAGCAGACATAGGATACGAGAGAAAAGGACGAAACGGGTATGACACGCAACACGGCACGGGAGATCGCCGCCCATCTGGCGTATGAATGGAATTTTACGGACCTCCCGGTGGGGGAGTTTCTGGACCGGCGGCTGGCGCCGGAGTGCTTTGCGGAGCTGGCGCCGGAGTGCGGGCTGTACGCTGATGCCCCCAACGCCAAGCAGGCGCAGTATATCCGCCGTCTGGTGGCGGGCGTGGCGGACCATGCGGCGGAGTTGGACGACTACATCGCCCGGTACGCACAGGGCTGGCGTTTCGAGCGCATCCCTCTGATGGCCTCTGCCGTCATGCGGGTGGCCATGTATGAGATCCTGTATATGCCGGATATCCCCCACGGTGTGGCCATCAGCGAGGCGGTGCAGATCGCCGGCAAGTACGAGTCCGCCGAGGTGGTGAAATTCATCAACGGCATTCTGGCCAGCTTCCTGCGGGAAGAGGTCAAGGACTGACACATCACAGGCAGAGCAGGTGCGCTTGCTCTGCCTGCACTGTATTCTGCGAAAGGAGAAAGCGATGGAAGGCCAGATCTATACCGTATCGGAGGTCAACGGCTTCATCAAAAACGTCATCGACGGCATCCCTCAGCTCTCCGGCATCTACATCCGGGGGGAGCTGTCCAACTATAAGATATACCCCTCCGGGCATCACTACTTCACCCTGAAGGACGGGGAGGGCGCTCTGCGGTGCGTCATGTTCAAGGGCAGCGCCATGAAGCTGCGGTTCCGGCCGGAGAACGGGATGCAGGTCATCGCCTATGGCCGCATCAGCGTGTTCCCACGGGACGGGGCCTATCAGCTCTACTGCTCCCAGCTGTCGCCGGACGGCGTGGGGGATCTGTATGTGGCCTTTGAACAGCTGAAGGACAAGCTGTACCGGGAGGGACTGTTCGACGAGGGACACAAGAAGCCTCTGCCCCGATATCCCCAGCGCATCGCCATCGTCACCAGCTCCGCCGGGGCGGCGATCCACGACATGATCCGCATCCTGCGGCGGCGCTACCCCATTGCCAGGGTGCTGCTGCTGCCGGTGCGGGTACAGGGCGTGGAGGCTCCGCCGGAGATCGTAGGGGCCATCCGCTACGCCAACCGCTGGAAGCTGGCGGACGTGCTCATCACCGGCCGGGGCGGCGGCTCCATGGAGGACCTATGGGCCTTCAACGACGAGCGGGTGGCACGGGCCATCTACGCATCAGAGATCCCGGTGATCTCCGCCGTAGGCCATGAGCCGGATGTGACCATTGCCGACTTCGTGGCGGACCGCCGGGCCTCCACCCCTAGCAACGCCGCTGAGATCGCCGTGCCGGACATGGCGGAGCTGCTGCAGCGGCTGGACAGCTTCCGCAGTCGTATGGCGCAGGGGACGCTGAACGGGCTGGAGCGGCAGGAGCGGCGGCTGAAGGCACTGGCGGAGAAGCGGGTGCTGACAGACCCGCTGGCCTTTGTGCAGGATAAGCGGCTCCAGCTGGACTATGTGCAGCAGAAGCTGCTGACGGCGGCCAATGCCCAGTGGCAGGAGGAGCAGCGGCGCTTTGCGGCACTGGCGGCCAAGCTGGATGCCCTGAGCCCCTTGAAGGTGCTGGGCCGGGGCTACGCCATGGCCCGGACGGAGGACGGCGCAGTGCTGCGGACGGCGGCGCAGGTGCAGTCCGGGGATACCATTCATTTGCGGCTGGCGCAGGGCGGCCTGCGCTGCACGGTAACGGAAAAGGAGGAAGCGTGATGGCAGACAAGACCTTTGAAGAGAATATGACCCGGCTGGAGGAGATCGTCACCCGGCTGGAAAAGGGGGACGTGCCTCTGAGCCAGTCCCTGTCCCTGTTCGAGGAGGGGACCCGGCTGGCGGCAGCCTGCCGCACGGAGCTGGATCAGGCGGAGCAGCAGGTGGTGCGGCTGATGAAGGGCCCCGACGGCGCTCCGGTGGAAACGGAATTTGCAAGCGAGGAATGACCATGGATTTTTACACCCGATATGCCGCCTATCAGGCGGCCATTGAGCAGTATCTGGAGGGACTTTTCTCCACTGACAAGCCCTATGGAAGATTGCAGGAGGCCATGCGGTACAGCCTTCTGGGCGGCGGCAAGCGCATCCGCCCGGTGCTGACGCTGGAGATGGCCCGTCTGGGTGGGATAGACTGGCATCTGGCTCTGCCCTATGCCTGTGCGCTGGAACTGGTCCACACCTACTCCCTCATTCACGACGACCTGCCCTGTATGGATGACGACGATCTGCGGCGGGGAAAGCCTACCTGCCATAAGGCCTACGGCGAGACGCTGGCGGTGCTGGCGGGGGATGCCCTCCAGCCGGAGGCCTTTCGGCTTATTGCCGAGGCCCCCTGTATGTCGGCGGAGAGCCGGGTGGAGGCCATCCGGGTGCTGTCCCACGCTGCCGGCGCCGACGGTATGGTGGCCGGTCAGGTGATCGATACCCTGTGCGGTGTATCCACCCAACAGGAGCTGACGGGGATGTATCGGCTGAAAACCGGGGTCATGATCTCGGCGGCGGCGGAATTGGGCTGTGTGGCGTCGGGGATGCCGGCGGCCATGCGGCAGCAGGCCATCGCCTTTGCCGACAAGCTGGGCTTGGCCTTTCAGATCCGGGACGATATGCTGGATGTGGTGGGCGACGAGGCTGTGTTCGGCAAGCCCATCGGTTCCGATCGAGAGGAGGGGAAGGTCACCTTCGTGGACGTGCTGGGGCTGGAGGGCTGCCGCACGGCCGTAGAGGAGTGTACCCGCCGGGCCGAGGAGGCCATCCTCCCGTGGCCGGATCACGACTTCCTGTTGACGCTGGCTCACTCGCTGGAGGAGAGAAAGAAGTAAGGGATAGATAAAAAGGATCGGTAAATAAAATACCCCGCCAGTCAGGCGGGGTATTTTGCTGCCGATGGGAGGAGTGGACTTTGCCTCACGTGACACTGTTGACGGAATGGTTGTATTACGGTAGAAGTTTTTTGTCAAATAGGTAAGTGCGGAGGGGGTGTTAAAATGAAAACAGCAGAGTCTTTTTCACCGCGGGTCGTCCTCCGGGTGCCGTTGGGGCAGGCGGAGGTTAAGGGAGTTTAACGGTTAAAGGGGACGAATCACCGGGCAAAAAAAGAACCCGACGGCTGTCGAGTAACGGGAAAAGTATACCATAGAGCGGCGGGATCCGCAAATAAAATCTCCTTTGGGGTGAAGGAGGTCGGGATATGGGGCGTTTGGCGGCGGATCTGGCCGCAGAGAAGTGAGCAGCTGACGGGGACTTGACGGCGGCAGATATGGGGCATCTGACGGCGGGGTTGGCGGCAGAAAAGTGGGCGGCCGATGGAGCTTGGCAGCGGCGGGGCGGGTATCCAATGGAGGGGGTTGACAGCGGCGAGAGGGTATGGTACATTTGAAACAAATGTTCTGGACGAAAGGGACGGATGCAGGCAGGGGGCGGAGAGATGTATTTCGACTATGGTGAGACGGAGGTTCAGTATCTGCGGAGCAGAGACAAATGGCTGGGGGAGGTCATCGACCGGGTGGGGATGATCCGGCGGGAGGTGGACCCGGATCTGTTCGCCGCCGTGGTACACCACATCGTGGGGCAGCAGATCTCCACCAAAGCGCAGGCCACCGTCTGGCGGCGGATGCAGGAGGCGCTGGGGACCGTGGACGCCGGGAGCGTACTGGCGGCGGGACCGGAGGGCTTGCAGGCGCTGGGCATCAGCGGGCGCAAGGCGGCCTACATCACGGACTTTGCCCTCCGAGTTCAGAGCGGAGCCTTCGACCCGGAAACGGTGCGGGAGAGCAGCGATGCGGAGGCCATCCGGCAGCTGTGTACCCTGAAGGGCGTGGGGGCGTGGACGGCGGAGATGATCCTGCTGTTCTGCCTGCAGAGACCGGATATTTTCAGCTATGACGATCTGGCCATCCAGCGGGGACTGCGGATGGTGTATCACCACCGGCAGGTGAGCCGGGAGCTGTTTGAGAAGTATCGGCGGCGGTACAGCCCCTATGGCAGCGTGGCCAGTCTCTATTTGTGGGCGGTGGCCGGAGGTGCTGTGCCGGAGCTGCGGGACTATGCGCCGCAGGGAAAGAAAGGGGCGAAGTGATATGACAGCGTGGCAGAGCTATGCTTCCCCGGTGGGGGAGCTGCTGCTGGCGGCGGACGAGGAGGGCCTGACGGGCCTGTGGTTGGCGGGGGAGAAGTATTTCCCCGGCGTACCGGAGGACGCTCCGCAGGAGACGCCGGTGCTGGAGGAGACCAAGCGGTGGCTGGATATCTATTTTGCGGGCAGGGAGCCGGACTTCCTGCCGCCGCTTCATCTGGCAGGCTCCCCCTTCCGGCAGGAGGTGTGGGCGCTGCTGCGACAGATCCCCTACGGCGAGACCACCACCTATAGGGCGCTGGCGGAGGCCGTGGCCCGGAAGCGGGGCCTGCGGCAGATGTCGGCCCAAGCGGTGGGTGGCGCTGTGGGACACAACCCCATCTCCATCATCGTCCCCTGTCATCGGGTGGTGGGCAGCGACGGGAGTCTCACCGGCTATGCCGGGGGACTGGAGCGCAAGGTGCAGCTGCTGAGGCTGGAGGGTGTGGACATGAGCCGCCTGTATGTTCCCAAGAAGGGGACGGCCCTGTAAGGAGGAGCGATATGGAGATCAAGAAGCTGGATCCCGTCCAGTGGCGGGGGTATGGCTTCACGGCACGGTATCAGACCGGAGGCTGCTGGGATATCGTCCCGGTGGAGGAGGGATTCCGGATGGAGTACCATTCCTTCGGAAAGGTGGAGGAGCGGTCCTTCAACGACACCCTGTTCGGGGAGTGGCTGGAGGCTCCGGTGGTGTACGGCGCTTTTCAGGATGGGGAGCTGCTGGGCATTGCGGAGGGCTCTCCGGAGTCGTGGAACCACCGATGGCGCATCAGCAATCTGTGCATTTTTCAGGAGAAGCACCGGCGCTGCGGCGTGGCCACCGCTCTGATGGAGAAGATGCTGGAGGAGGCGGCCCCCATGCGGATGGCGGTGCTGGAGACACAGACCTGCAACGAGCGGGCCATTGCCTTTTATCGGAAGTGCGGGTTTCAGGTCATCGGCTTCGACCTGTACGCCTACACCAATCACGACCCGGAGGCCCACGAGGTGCGGCTGGAGATGGGGAAGAAGCTCACATGAAAAAGAGATGCCGTATACCACTGGCATACGGCGTCTCTTCTTCATGTATGGGGGGATCACAGGGCGGCAAAGATGCAGCTGCCGGTCTTTTTCACCCAAAGGGACAGCACGGCGGAGAGAATCAGCAGCAGCGCCGTGACGACGGAGAGATAGAGCAGCGGGTTCAAGCTGCCGATGCCTGTCAGCAGATAGAGGGCGCCGGGGATCATGGCCACGGCCCAACCGCTGAAGAGGGAGAGTGCCACGCAGGCACTCTGCTTGATGGGGACCACCTCGTTGGTCCAGCTGAGGTTGGGCATTTTCAGGCCCAGGAACAGGCCCAGCAGAGCCATCAGCAGGGCATAGGACAGGGCGGTGACGGCGATGAACAGCAGCTCCAGAGGGGAACCGGGGTACACCGCCAGCAGGCACACAAGGCACAGCAGCATAGGCGGTATAGTAATCAGCAGCTGGAGCCGCAGCTTGGCCCGCAGCACCTGCCACGGGGATACCGGCAGAGACTGGGCCAGCCAGAGCTGCTTGCCCTCCAGCGAGACGGAGGGGGCGGTGGTGTCGTTCATGGCGCTGAGCAGGCACAGAACGAAGGCCAGCAGCACCGGCATGGCACCGGATCTTTCAGGGAAGGACTGCGACACCAGCTCCAGCAGATCCCGGCCCTGCCACAGGAGGAAGCCGGAGGCCAGCACCAGAAACAACGTGCCGAAGCCGCAGTTGAGCATATAGTTGGCGCTGGAGGTGAAGCGGCGCAGCTCCCGGTCCAGCAGGGCGGAGGAAATGCTCCGGTACCGGACAGCCTTGGCCCGGTAGACCTTGCGGCCCACATGGCCGGAGGCCGTGGCGATGGAGAGGAAGCTGCGGGAGAGCAGCAGCCACGTCAGGCCGAACAGCACGGCGATGGCCGCCGTCAGAAGCAGCATGGACAGGGGATCGCCGGCGCCCGCCTGACCGAAGAGGTACACGGGGTAGGCGGAGGAGCGGACCTTGTCGCCATAGAGGGCGATGTTCTGCAGCAGCTCCGTCAGCAGAGAGGTGGCCTTGAAGGAGAAGAAGTAGTAGTACAGGCCGAAGAATACCAGCGACAGCACCACGGTGACGAAGCTTTTGTTCTTCAGCTTCAGGCTGACCTTGGCCACCACCCAGCCCAGCAGGCAGGAGATGGCCATGACGAACAGGGAGATCAGCAGCAGGAACAGGACGCCCGCCAGCAGGTGCAGCGGGGCGGCGGACACCGTCGCCCAATAGACGATGATGGCCGGCAGCACCACCACACCAGAGTACATGAGGCCCATGAGGTACACCCCCAGCAGCCGGGCGGCGATGAGGGTATTCACCGGAATGGGGAGGGAGAGCATCTGGTCATTGTCCTTGGGCAGGTAGAGGCTGGAATAGGTGGTGAACACGCTGCCGAAGGCACCCAGCAGGATGGCCATAAGGCCCATGATGGCGAAATAGAACCAGCTCATGCCGACCTCGGCCATACTCCGGCACATGGCAAGGGACAGGGCGGTGAACATACCGCCGATGACGCCTACCATCAGAAGGACGAAGAAGATGATGTAGCCCACGGTGGCCGCCTTGGAGCGGGCCCGGTTCTTCTTGGCGTCGTAGATGTAGGCACGGAAGATCTCCGTCAGCTGCTTTTTGACAAGAAGCTTCAGCATGACTCGCCCTCCAGCTCCAGAAAGACCTCCTCCAGAGAGTCGTCGCCCTTGACCTCCTCCATGGTGCCGGAGCGGATCAGCTTGCCGCCACGGATGATGGCTACCTTGTCGCAGAGCTTCTCCGCCACCTCCAGCACATGGGTGGAGAAGAAGATGGCGCCGCCTGCGTCGCAGAACTCCCGCATCATGCCCTTGAGCAGATGGGCGGCCTTGGGGTCAAGACCCACAAAGGGCTCATCCATGATGATGAGACGGGGCTGGTGGAGCCATGCGGAGATGATGGCCAGCTTCTGCTTCATGCCGTGGGAGTAGGAGGCGATGGGCTGAGCCAGATCGTCCGTCAGTTCGAAGCGGGCGGCGTAGTCGTGGATGCGCTGCCCGCGCACCTCGGCGCTGACGTCGAAGATGTCAGCGATGAAGTTGAGATACCGGATGCCGGTCATGTAGTCGTACAGGTCGGGGTTATCGGGGATATAGGCCAGCTCCCGCTTGCAGGCGATGGGGTCGGTGCGGATGGATCTGCCGCCGATGGTGATCTCCCCGGCGTCGAATTGCAGGATGCCCACCACGCAGCGGAGGGTGGTGGTCTTACCGGCGCCGTTGTGGCCGATGAAGCCGTAAATTTCGCCGGGGGCGATGTGCAGGGACAGATCGTCCACCGCCTTTTTTCCGCTGTAGGTCTTAGTCAGATGTTGGATGTTCAGCATAACAATGGTCCTCATAGTCCGCAGAGGTGGATAGAGATGATAGGCATACGATGCAGTGTATGATGGATACTATAACAGATGTGGCAGAAGATGTCAATGTGCGGCGGCGGGAGAGGGAAAAAGGACGCCCGGAGGATATCCTCCGGGCGTCCCTTTTTTGCTTGCGGAGGGGCATCAGTCGATGTCCAGATAATTCTTCACCAGAGCCTGCAGCAGCTCGTCCCGATCCACCTTGCAGATGAGGGTGCGGGCGGAGTTGTGGTTGGTGATGTAGGTGGGGTCCTCGGACAGGATGTAGCCCACGATCTGGTTGATGGGGTCGTAGCCCTTCTCCTTCAGCGCCTCGTAAACGGTGGTCAAAACGTGATGAATTTGCACGGATTTGTCCTGTGCGGCGTTGAATTTGCGGGTGAAATCTTCCATGGGGACATACCTCCTTCCGTACTCTATCACTCATTATACGGCTTTTTTCCCGTTCTGTAAAGAGGGAAAGCGGCAAATGACGGTTCTTTTATTTTCCCCGCAGCTCGGCGCCCACGTGCTTTGCCAGCCGCTTCACGGCGGAGGCGGCGCAGGCCTCGATCTCCTGAGAGGTCAGGGTCTTTTCCGCAGAACCGATGGTCAGACGCAGGGTCACGGACTTCTTGCCCTCCGGCACCTGCTTGCCCCGGTACTCGTCCACAAAGGATACGCCATGGAGCAGCTCGTGGCGCTTTTCCAGAATAGCGTCCCGCATAGCATCCCACCGGGTCTCGCCGTCCACCAGCACCGACACGTCATAGTCCGTCATGGGGTACTCCGGCAGGTGGGTGAAGGTGTTGGTGCGGGAGCGGAAGGGGATCAATGCGTCCATATCCAGCTCCAGCAGCATCACCGCCAGATTCTTGATGCCGCACTCCATGGATACCTTTTTGCTCAGCAGGGCCAGATCACCGATGTGCTCTTCTCCCAGATACAGGTTCAGCCACACCACGGTGTCAGCCCACACGGGTTTTTCCACCTGACGGAGGGTATAGTCCTCCATATGGGTGTAGCGGGGCATGGCCTCCACCACGCCCTTGGCCCGGCGGAACAGGGTAGTGATGTCCTTGTCGCTGCCCACGAAGGCGGCGCCCAGATGCTTGCGCTGGGAGGGCAGCTTCTCCCGTTCATCGTAGGGAGTGGTGTAGTTCTCGTCCCGGAACACCTGCGCCGTTTCAAAGAGGGAGAAGTCGGTGAAGTAGCGCTCGTTCTTCACCACTGCCTTGCAGAGATTGGGCAGCAGGGAGGAGCGGATCATCTTCTCCGTGGGGGAGGGGGGCGTGGACAGGGACAGGATGCCGGTGGTGTCCTGCAGGATGGCGTTTACATATTGCTCGTCCATCCACGGATAGGTGAAGATCTCCTGCAGCCCGCAGCGGATGGCCAGATACTCCTTGATGCGCCGCTCCAGATCCTTATCCAGCTGGTTGATGGCCCCGTCGAAGGAGGTGGTGATGGGGGCGGCCTCGAAGTTCTCGTAGCCGTACATCCGGGCTACCTCCTCCATGATGTCCGCCTGAATGGACACGTCGCCGGTGGAGCGCCAGGAGGGAACGGTGACGTGCATGGTGTCGCCGCTGAAGGAGGTGGTAAAGCCCAGCAGGCCCAGCTTATGGGATACATCCTCCTGCGTCAGAGGCTTGCCGAGACGGCGCTCCAGCCAGCTGAGAGCCACGTCCAGCTCCTTGCAGGCCATGGGGGCGGGGTAGTGGTCCACAAGGCCCGTGAACTGCACCTCCGGATACAGCTGGCGGAACAGCTCCGCCGCCAGCTCCAGCGCCTGATCGCAGCGCTGGGGGTCGATGGCCTTTTCATAGCGGGAGGAGGCCTCGGTGCGGTTATCGTACCGCAGAGCCGTCCGGCGGACGCCGGCGGCGTTGAAGTTGGCTACCTCCAGAATGACCTTGTGGGTGGTGGGCAGGATGGAATCCTTGGCGCCGCCCATGACGCCCGCCAGCGCCACCACACCGGCATCGTCGGCAATGACCAGATCGTCGGCGGAGAGGGAGAGGTCCTTGCCGTTGAGCAGCAGCAGCTTTTCGCCCTCCTGCGCCCGGCGGACGATGATATGGCCTTGAATGTTGTCGGAGTCGAAGGCATGGGTGGGCTGGCCGGTGGCCAGCATCACATAGTTGGTGATATCCACCAGCGCATTGATGGGCCGCATCCCCGCACGCCACAGGCGGCTCTGCATCCAGAAGGGGGAGGGCTTGACGCACACGCCGGTGAGCTCGGCCCCGATGTAGCGGGGGCAGCGCTCCGGGTCCTCCACCGTCACCGTCAGTCCGCCGGCGGGCAGATCACGGGGGAAGGGGCGGAACCGGGACAGGGGCAGCCCGTACAGGGCGGCGATCTCACGGGCCAGACCGTAGTGGCCCCACAGGTCGGGGCGGTTGGTCATGGACTTGTTGTCGATCTCCAGAATGATGTCGTGGAGATCCAGCGCATCGGCAATGGAGGTGCCGGCGGGTACGTCAAAGGCGCTGAGATCCAGAATGTGGGCCTCCTCGTCGGTGGGGAACAGATCCCCCAGACCGATTTCCGAGGCGGCGCAGATCATGCCGTAGCTCTTGACGCCCCGCAGCTTGGATTCCTTAATTTCCACCGGCTCACCCTCGCCGTGCCAGCGGCACAGGGCGCCGGGGCAGGCCACGGCCACCCGCATCCCGGCGGTGAGGTTGGTGCCGCCGCAGACGATCTCCCGGATGTCGCCGCCGCCGATGTCCGTTTTGCAGATCCGCAGCTTGTCGGCGTTGGGATGGGGGCAGACCTCTGTCACCACGCCCACCAGCATATGCTCGAAGCGCTTGGCCAGGTCCTCGGCCCCCTCCACCTCCACGGTGGACATGGTCAGGTCATAGGCCAGACGGGTCAGGTCCATATCCTCCGGGAGCTTTACATAATCCTTGATCCAATTCAGTGAAACTTTCATGTGTCGTACCCTCCCTTAATGGAACTGACGCAGGAACCGGAGATCGGCGCTGTGGAACAGGCGGACGTCGTCCACGCCGTAGCGCATCATCACCAGCCGGTCCAGACCGATGTTGACATAGAAGCCGGTGTATTCATCCGGATCCAGCCCCGCCGCCCGCAGGACATTGGGGTGGGGCGTGCCGCCGGGCATGATCTCGATCCAGCCCACGTGCTTGCACACGCTGCAGCCCTTGCCGCCGCAGACCAGACAGCCCATGTCGATCTCGAAGCCGGGCTCCACGAAGGGGAAGAAGCCCGCACGCATCCGCACCGGGACGTCCCGGCCGAATACCTTGGAGAGGATGCTCTTGATCATCACCTTGCCGGAGGCGAAGGTGAAGTTCTTGTCCACGATGAGGGCCTCATACTGGAAGAAGGCACGCTCGTGGCGGGCATCGGTGGTCTCGTTGCGGTACACCCGGCCGGGGTACACGAAGCGGTAGGGGGGCTTGTGGGTCTGCATATACCGCACGGAGCCGCCGGTGAGGTGGGGACGCAGGCAGAGCTTATCCCAGCACTCGCCCTTGTCGTGGCCCTCCAGCCAGTAGGTGTCCATGCTCTCACGGGCGGGGTGGTTGGGGGGAAAGTTCAGATTGTCGAAGCCGTACAGCTCACTGGTAATGTCGGACTCCTCAAAGATCTCGAAGCCCATGGAGCGGAAGGCGTCGTTGAGGTCGTAGCACATCTGGGTGATGGGGTGCAGGCCACCGGACGGAGGCAGGATGCCGGGGACGGAGATATCGAAGTCCGGCGATACCTCGGAGGCCTTCAGCTTCAGCTCCTCCCGCCGCTGATCCAGCAGCGCCGTCAGCTGGGCCTTGGCCTGATTCACCGCCTTGCCCATCTCCGGCCGCAGAGCGGCGTCCAGCTTGGGCAGTTCCTTCAGCAGCCCCGTCAGGCTGCCCTGCTTGCCCAGCAGCAGGGCCTTGACCTCCTGCAGCTCCGCTTCGCTGCGGACGGCGGCGATGCGGTCCTTGCCCTCCTGCAGCAGTTGTATCAGTTTTTCTTTCATGTGGGTCCTCCTCCGTATCGGATCAGATTTTTGGGACGAAAAAAGCCCTTCCCCCCAAATAACTTGGGACGAAAGGCATAGAACTTCCGTGGTACCACCCAGCTTCGCAGCAGCAGCTGCGCACTCGTTTCCCCATAACGGAGGATGACCCGTCCGTGCATTTCCTCACGGCTGCTCCCGGGCGAACACCACAGCGCCTGACGAACCGGCTTCCAGCCGATGGCCGGTCCTCTCTTGGAAAGGCGTTTCCTGCGGAACTTCCCGTTCAACGCATTTACCTACCATACTTATACCACAGCCGGGAGAAACTTGCAAGGGGGAATTTGTCCGTCGCCGGGAGAAAACGGCGAAAAACCGGAGGAGGAACGGCTGTCCCTCCTCCGACGGGATCGGTATGGCGCTCAGCCCCAGAGGGCCTTCATCAGCTCCGGGTAGGCATCGTCACAGATGTTGATGCACCGGGAGACATACTCTAGACAGATATCCCCCACATCGTGGCTGCGGAAGGCCACGTCCGCCTCCGCCTGCACGGTGTGGTCATTGGTATCGATGACGAACTTCACGAAGCGGAACCTGGCGTTCTGCTGATTGATGGCAGCCAGCATGGTGGGCAGCTTGCTCTCCGGGAATTTCACCAGATCGAACATCCGGATGGCCACCGCCTCGCAGTCCTCATCGAAGAAGAAGCGCAGCGTCAGGGTGGAGATGTTCTCGCAGGTATAGCTCAGCACGACAATGTCTTTGCCGGAGTCGGTAGTACCCTTGTACTCATATTTGATGCCCTTGTTGTCCATGGCATCGGTGAACTGTCTGGTGGAAGAAAGCATAGGTCGTACCTCCTGAAAATTTCGTGTACCCAAGTATAAGGGATACGGCGGCGGATGTCAATACGGCCCCGGCCAAAATGGGGAGGGGGTGTGTTTTTTGGAGAAAGTGTGGTATACTCGCCTCAGAATTTACGATGCTGGGAGGGCGGATCATGGCGTATGAGAGGAAGGCCGAGCCCATCGGCCGGGAGCTTGTGAGGCGGCTGCTGCCTCGCCGGGACCCGGAGGGCCACAAGGGTACCTTCGGTAAGGTGCTGTGTCTGTGCGGCAGCGTGGGCTATACCGGAGCGCCGGTATTTGCCAGCCGTGGGGCGGTGCGTTCCGGGGCGGGATTGGTGTTTCTGGGGGTGCCGGAGAGTATCTGGCCGGTGGCGGCGGTGAAAAGCGACGAGGCCATGCCCTTTCCCCTGCCGGAGGCGGAGGGACGGCTGTCCCTGCTGGCGGAGGAGACTATCCGGCGGCGTGCGGCGGGCTGCGACGCCGTGCTGCTGGGCTGCGGTCTGGGCCGGGGCCGGCAGACGGATGCGCTGGTGCGGCGGCTGATGGATCTGCCCCAGCCGCTGGTGCTGGATGCCGACGGCATAAATGCGCTGGCGGGGCATATGGATGAATGGGAGCGACGGCGTGGCCGGGTGACGGTGCTGACGCCCCATGAGGGAGAGTTCCTCCGGGTAGGCGGCAATCTGTCCCAAGGGCGGACTGCGGCGGCGGAGGACTTTGCCCGCCGGTCCGGGGCCGTGGTGGTGCTGAAGGGGCCGGGGACCGTGGTGGCCGGGCCGGACGGCCGGTGCCGGGTGAACACCACCGGTAACTGCGGCATGGCCAAGGGCGGCAGCGGCGACGTACTGTCCGGGGTGGTGCTGGCTCTGCTGGGACTGGGCATGGACGCCTTCGATGCCTGCTGCTGCGCCGTATGGCTCCACGGCCGGGCCGGGGATCTGGCGGCGCAGGAGAAGGGGCAGTGGGGCATGACACCCACGGATCTTCTGGAGCGTCTGCCACAGGCCCTGCGGGAAGTGACGGAATAGAGAGACGGCGGGAAACGGAGAGCCTTCCGGAAGGGAGGAGACGTTGAAACGAGGAATGTATCTGGCGGCGGCGCTGTGCCTGCTGCTGTGCGGCTGCGGGAAGAAGGATGCGGCTGAGGCGCAGGCGGTGCAGCAGCGGTATGCGGCCCTGACGGGGGCCGTGGCGGAGGCGGGGATCGTGAGCCATCCGGAGGGGGAGACTCGCAGCTTCACGGTGCGCTGCACCTGTGACCGGACAAAAGACACGGCCACCACCACAGTGATGGCCCCGGAGGAGCTGGCGGGGCTGTCCGCCACCGTCACCGGGGAGCGGCTGCTGATCCAGTATGACGGTCCGGCGCTGGCGGCAGGAGTGGGGGACACCGTGTCTCCGGCCAACTGCATCCCCTATCTGCTGCGGGCGCTGGCGGAGGGGTATGTGCTGGAGGTGGGGGAGGAGACGCTGGAGGATATCCCCTGCCGGCGGCTGACACTGGACACCACAGATGCCGACGGCGAGAAGGTGGTGTGTACCGTGTGGCTGGCAGAGGAGGATCCGGTGTATGCAGAGCTTTCACGGGAAGGGAAGCTGCTGCTGTCGGTGCGCTTCACGGCGTTTCAACAGACCGAAAGCGACGGTGGAGAATAAAGGCAAGCCTTGACCGTCAAGCCTTGACCGTAAAGAAACAGGCCGGAAGCACTTGCTTCCGGCCTGTGAGCCTATCAAAAAAGTGAGAGCCTTTCGTCAACGGGGCGGAAGGGTGTGTGCGGGAAACCCGGGAAGGGTGTCCTG
>OGEZ01000072.1_pt1 | contig 113440 bp, 118 predicted proteins | sample 1570831 | NCBI WGS metagenome assembly OGEZ01 (sample SAMEA2582059, study PRJEB24529) | metagenome | biome: Human gut stool | place: China | collected 2011 | reverse complement strand
CTACTCCATGTTTACTTGCTGTGTAAGGTGGTACAAATTTTCCTCCTTGGAATGATAACATTGATGCTATGTTGATTATCTTTCCTGAACCTTGTGCTACCATTACTTTTGCTGCTGTTTGGCTTAAGAAGTATACTGAATTTAAGTTGATATCCATTACTGCTTTCCAATCTTCATCTTTGTACTCTAATAGTGGAGCTCTTCTTATTGTTCCTGCATTATTTACTAATATATCTATTTTTCCATATGTCTCTACACATGCTACCATAGCTCTTGTTTCATCCCAAGCTCTATCGTAAGTTACTACAAACAGATCTGCCCCTGCTTTAGCTAGTGCTACAACATAAGCTTGTCCTAGTCCAGTATTTCCTCCTGTTACTATTGCCACTTTTCCTTTTAAAGAAAAGAAATCCATGTTAAAACTATTTAACATAACCAATTACCTCCTATAATTTTTAATGTTTTTAGTTTATTTTAATATTTTTCAAACAAACTTTTCATTAAACCATATTACCTCTGTTGTGCCTTGATTATCTCACAATAAATTATAATTGTAAATCTTCATTTTTATATCTTCATTTTTCTACTAATTTCTATATATTTCTCTTATACTTTTCTACTCTATTTTTATATTCAATTTTCTATTGTCATTTTTCCACTTCTATGCTCTGCTTTATTCTCAATAGTACAAACATCGTTCTTATTCCACAATATTTTATACATATATTTATCTGTTTCAAGTTGATAAAACTCCTCTTCTATTTTTAACTTTAATATTTCATCTATAACTTTACTTTTTAAATTTATTAATTCCCAAATTATTCCTTTCTCTTTTCTCTCATACTCCTTCCAAATTTTAACAAAATAATATTTTCCTCTCTCTTCTATCTCTACTTTTACTCTTTCTTCTCTAAAGAATTTTAATTTCCATTCTTCTATCACTATCTCTTTAACAGATTTTTCTATTAACTCCTCTTCATTTATATTCCCATCTAAAAATATTTTTGGTAACTTTAAATACTTTTTATTAAACAGAGTAGTATATATCTCCCTATCACTCTCTATTTTATCCTCTATAAACACTGTCTTTCCTTGTAAGAAAAACCATATCTTTCTACTTTTTAACTTCTCATTCCAATTTAAAAAATCCATTATTGCTATTCCTGTACTATCTAAAGATACTCCCCCTACTTTTCTAATTTCTATAAATTTTGTTTCAGAGTTTCTTTGAGCATCTACTCCTTCCATATTCCCTTTTATCTCAGTAGTTCCAGGAATAAAATACATATCCACATTTTTCCAATATTCATCATATCCATCTATATCTTTATCGTAAAGATAATAAGCACCATCGCCTGTATACCAACCTCTTTGATTTTCTCCATTCATAGTCTCATAGTTTCCTACATTATAAGAGTGCATAGCTATTCCTACAGCAAACTCTTCCTCTCTTTTCATAACTCTATTCATTCTATTAGTTACTTTTATACTATTTCTATACTCTACTTTTTTCTCCTCTTCTAATAATTCTTTCAACAGCTGATACATAAATGGATTTTTTTCTTCCGCTAGATATCTTTCTCCTCCATATTTCTCAACCTCTCTTTTTACAAAATTTTCTATCTTCTCTCTTTGTTCTCCAACAAAAGCTCCACTTATAAGTAGAATATCATTTAATATTCTGTGTCCAATGACTTTATCACTATTATTTTCACGAGTTATCCCTCTTCCAGATAACATATCTGTAAATCTCCCATTATAGAAAAATGGTTCAAAAGAATTAAAAATTATCTCATACAGATTTTCTAATCCTTTGATATATTTAGAGAATTTTGTATCCTTTATATTATAGAAAATCTCTCCTAATCCTGTTAGCAAAACCTCTCCATAACCACCAGCATAAGGAATTGATCCATGTTGAATAAATGATCCATCCCTATAGAAACCATCATTCTCTCCATCTATATCATCATCTTTATATTTCCATACATCTTCTAAGGCTTCTAAAGATTTTTTTATCTCCTCCTCGTCTCCTAAGATCATTCCTCTAAAAAAAGATATTTTTACAGTATCTGTTCTATTCCCCCCACTTGATAATCTTAAGGGCTTTCCACTTGGATGAATTGCCACTGGATTATTTCCAGAATACCTTGCATCTGGCTGAAAATATCTACTTGTTTTAAGATTCTTTAATATTATCTCTCTTGGTAGTTCTTTATAAAGAAGTGAAAATATATTATTTAAAATTAGAGGTATACCTATCTCCCATTGCCACCAATTAGTATGCTCTCTACATTCTATATTGTAATATTCCTTTTCAAATAAAATTAAACTATTCTTTATTAACTCTAGTATTCTCTCATCATTATAATAGATAGTTCCCTCTGTTTTATAGACTTTAGCTAAACTTAAAATATCTCCATACAGCTCTTTTATTACTACAATATTATCTCTATACTCTAAATATCCATCTTTTTCTAAAATTTCCTCTAATTTTTCTACTATTTTTCTTCCATTTCTATCTAACTCTTCTAAAATCTTTTTAGTTACTTCCCCTTCCCCTATTAAATATTTTTTTCTTTTATCTATCATTAAGCAATATTCACTCATACTCTCCTCCATTACTATATTTTTATCTCAGTTGTACCATTTTTATTAAAAATATACAATCCTCATATTTCCTTATAGAATTTTGCATATAAAGATATTACAATTTTTTAAATCTAAAACTAAAATTCTTCAATATAAAAAATCAAGAATAACTTTCATCTCTAAACGAAAGTCACTCTTGATTTTTTTAGTTCTTTAATTATAACACTCTCTTTTATGTTCTTTTTAAATTTTTGTTAGCATATGTCTCATTTTTTCTTTTTTAGTTTTCATATACTTTTCATTAGTCTCATTAAATCCTGTCTCAATAGCTTCTCTTCCTGTTACTTTCATTCCATAATCCTCAAGAGCCTCTATCTTAGCAGGATTATTAGTCATTACTCTTACAGATTTTACTCCAAGAGCTTTTAACATTTGAACAGCTACTGCATAATCTCTCATATCAGGATCAAATCCTAGTGCTACATTTGCCTCTACTGTATCTGCACCCTGATCTTGAAGTGTATAAGCTTTTAATTTATTTAAAAGTCCTATTCCTCTTCCCTCTTGTCTTAGATAAAGAACTACTCCTTCTCCCTCTTCATCCACTCTTCTCATAGCTCTTTTTAATTGAGAACCACAATCACATCTTAATGAACCTAAAATATCTCCTGTAAAGCACTCAGAGTGTAATCTCACTAAAACATCTTCTTTCCCAGCTACATCTCCTTTTACTAGAGCTATGTGCTCTTTTCCATCTAGATTATTTTCAAATCCTACTATCTCAAATACTCCTGAGCCAGTAGGCATCTTAGCTCTTACACTTACAGTCATAAGTTGCTCATTCATCTTGATATATTTTTGTAAATCCTCAATAGATATCATCTTCATATCCAACTCTTTAGCAAGTAATTGTAAATCATCAAATCTAGCCATAGTTCCATCTTCTTTCATGATTTCACAACAAAGTCCCATTTCCTTTAATCCTGCTAATCTCATTAAATCTACAGTTGCTTCTGTATGTCCATTTCTTACTATTACTCCACCTTTTTTAGCTACTAATGGAAACATATGTCCTGGTCTTCTAAATTCATAAGGCTTTACATTTTCATCCAAAGCTTTCATAGCTGTCAACGAACGCTCATAAGCAGATATTCCTGTTGTAGTATCCACATGATCTATTGATACAGTAAAAGCTGTACAATGATTATCAGTATTGTCATAACACATTGGAGGTAGAGCCAATTTCTTAGCATATTCCTCTGTCATAGGCATGCAGATTAATCCTTTTCCTACTGTTGCCATAAGATTAATATTTTCTGGAGTAGCAAACTCTGCAGCACAAATAAAATCTCCTTCGTTTTCTCTGTCCTCATCATCTACTACTATTATTACTTTTCCAGCTCTTAAATCTTCAAGAGCATCTTCTATTCTATCTAGCATTATTTTTCACTCCTCTAAAATCCATTTTTCATAAGAAACTCCATAGTAATTCCCTCTTTTTTTTCAGAAGGCTCATCTTGAAATTTCATAAATCTCTCTATATATTTTCCTATCAAGTCTGTCTCTACATTTATATAATCTCCAACTCTTCTTTTTCCAAGAGTTATCATCTCCTGTGTATGAGGTATTAAAGAAACTCCAAAAGTAGTATCTCCTAGCTTCATTACAGTAAGACTAGCACCATCAAGGGTAACTCTTCCCTTTTCAACTATATATTTCATATATTTTCTATCTATCTCTATCTCATATATCTTAGCTATTCCCTCTGGAGTAATTGCTACTACTTTTCCTTCACAATCCACATCCCCTGTTACTAGATGCCCTCCCAATGGAGTAGCTAGAGTTATTGACTTTTCTAAATTTACTCTATCTCCAACCTTTAATCTTTTAAGGTTAGTTCTCTTTACTGTTTCATACATACAATCTGCAGTAAAGAAATTATTTCCTAACTCTGTAGCTGTAAGACAAGTTCCATTAGTTGCTATACTATCTCCTAACTTTGCTCCCTCTAATACTTTTTTACATTTTATCTTAAGTTTTAGAGATTTTTCACCATTTTCAATAGCTATAACTTCTCCCATCTCTTCTACTAATCCTGTAAAAATAGCACTCACTCCTCTCTACTTGTAAAACTCCATAGATACATTGTTTCCATAGCTATTTATCTTTACATTTTTTAATTCAAATCCATCTGCTATATTTTCAACAGAAAATCCTCTTACAAATGATATAGCTTCGCTATCTCCTAATATTTTGGGAGCTATAAATATCTCTCCACCATCTATTGCATTCTCTTTAAAAGCCTTAGAGATAAGATAACTTCCACCTTCTAAAATTATTCCATCTATTCCTAGCTCTCCAGTCTTCTTTAATATTTCAGAGACTTCAAATTCATCCCCTTCTAAATATTCCACTCTTACTCTTTTTTCCTCTAGTATCTTTATCTTTTCACTCTCCCTATTCTCCTGTGAAGTGATAATAACACTCTTTCCATCTTCAAAATTTACAATTTTACTTTCTAGTGGTATCTCTAGTTTAGGGTCAATAACTATTCTATATGGGTCTCTTCCATTTTCTATTCTAGCTGTTAAACTAGGATCATCTTTTAATACTGTATTTATTCCTACCATTATCCCCATATATCTATTTCTTAATCTCTGTACTTTCTCCCTAGCTAACTCATTTGTTATCCATTTAGAATTTCCTGTTCTAGTAGCTATCTTTCCATCAAGTGTAATTCCACACTTTAAAAAAAGATAAGATTTTTTTTCTGATATATATTTCATAAAAACTCTATTGAGTTCTTTAGCTTCTCTCTCCATCACTCCAGTAACTACCTCTATTCCAGCATCTTGGAGCATCTTTATTCCTCTTCCTGATACTAAAGGATTAGGGTCAAGAGAGGCAATTATACATCTCTTGATACCCATCTCTATTATCTTCTTAGCACATGGTGGAGTTTTTCCATAGTGTGAACATGGCTCTAGTGTTACATAGATGTCTGCTCCATAAGCTTTTTCTCCAGCCATCTCTAAAGCAAATACCTCTGCATGAGGTCCACCATATTTTTTATGATATCCCTCCCCTACTACTACTCCATCTTTTACCACTACAGCTCCTACCAAAGGATTTGGATTTACAGATCCCTCTCCAAGAGCTGCTAATTCAAGAGCTCTTGCCATGTACTTTTTATCCATAATTACATCCCCTTTAGTAAGTTTACCATTTCTAAAGCTGTAACTGCTGCATCAAAACCTTTATTTCCAGCTTTAGTACCAGCTCTTTCAATAGCTTCCTCAATACTATTTGTTGTTAATACTCCAAATATTACTGGGATATTGCTATTTAAGCTAACTGTTGCCACTCCTTTTGATACTTCTGCACACACATAATCAAAGTGTGGAGTTGATCCTTTTATTACTGCTCCTAAAGTAATAATTGCATCATACTTTCCTGATTCTGCCATTTTTTTTGCTACAAGTGGAATTTCAAAAGCTCCAGGTACCCATGCTAAATCTATATTATCAGCTTCTACTTCATGTCTTAATAGTGCATCTTCTGCTCCACCTATAAGCTTAGAAGTAATAAACTCATTAAATCTAGCTGCTACTATACCTATTCTTAATTCTCTCCCTGTAAATTTTCCTTGTAATACTTTCATTTTCTTCCTCCTTGATTTCTCAGGACAAATAAAAAGCCCAGATTCTCTCTGGGCATATAAAAAAAGTATAAGATTTCTTTGCAGATATCTTTTCTTCTTCCATCCAGACTTTACTGTCGGTTTTGGAATTTCACCAAATCAGAGTTTTTACAAACTCTCGTGGACTATAACCACCGGTCGGGAATTGTTTTCACTCACCCTGCCCTGAAGATAAATATTTTTATTCTCTATAAATTAAGTATAGTCTTATTATTCCATTTTGTCAATAATTATTTTTTTCATTATCTCTACACCTTTTACTATCTCCTCCTTATTATTAGTTAAAAAGCTCAATCTAATTTTATTGCACTCTTTTTTATTGTTATAGAAGATAGTTCCTGGTAGAATAGATACTCCATTCATCTTACATTTATAATAAAAATACTCTCCATCTATGTGTTCTGGCAGTTTTACCCAAAGGAAAAAACCACCCTTAGGAATATTCATAACTTCAATATCAGGAATTTTTTTTAACTCTTCTAACATCACTTTTAATTGCTCTTTTAAAATTCCCTTTATCTCTCTTATATGTCTATCTAACTCTTTTTCTTTTATAAAATATTCCAATACCTTTTGATTTAATCCAGAGGTATTAGGATCTAATCCATATTTAGCTATTATAAATTTATCCATAAATTTTTTAGGTGGAATTACAAAAGCACTATTTATTCCTGGCATCAATACCTTAGAAGAAGTTTTTAAATAGATTACTCTCTCCTCTCCTACTCTATCCATACTCTTCAAAGATGAAACTCTGTCCTTGTAAGAAAAATCAGCAAAGCAATCATCTTCAATTATATAAAAATGATACTCTTTAGCCAATTCTAATAACTCTTTTTTCTTTTTTTCACTCCAGATTACACCAGTAGGATTTTGAAAATTAAAAGTTTCATATACAAAATCAACCTTCTCTTTTTGTAACAACTCTTTAAACTCTGACATATCCCAACCATCTTTTTGTAAATCCATGGTTCTAACGTTACACATATCCTCTAAAAAATTTAAAGCATTTGGATAACTTGGATCAGATATTACCACAGTTTTTTTAGGAGAGTATCCAAAAGCTTTCATTATAACAGCTAGCGATTGCTGAGTTCCTGATGTTATAAATATATCATCTGAGTTTACAAAAATATCATATTTTTCTATATACTCAGCTATAGCCTCCCTTAAACTCTCTAATCCTTGGACATCTTGATAACCTAAAAGGTAACTTCCCTTTTCATTGAAGGCTCTTTCTATATATTTTCTATAACTATCCACAGGAAATAGATTTTTAGATGGAGTCCCATTAGAAAAATTTATTGAATATTTTTTTACATTTTGACCATAACGAAAATTTTCAATCAAAGGAAAAACCTTTTCATCAATAGAGATATCATAGTTAGCTTTTACAAAAGAACCCTTTCCCTTGATAGAATAAATATACCCATTTTCTTCTAAAAGCTTATATACTCTCAATACTGTATTACTATTACAACCATACTTACCACTTATCTGCCTTATTGATGGAAATTTTGAATTCACTTTCATCTTTTTTAAAATTATTTCACTTTTCAAAATATCATATAATTCTAGATAACTTCCTACTTTCTTTTCCATATTTTTTCCTCTTTTTTAATTTTAATATCCCCCTATTTAAATTATATAACATTTTTTTTAGAAGATAAAGAGAAAGGAATGTATATTATAAAAGCCAAGAATGACTTTCATCACTCTTGGCTTTTGGTTTTTTCTTATAAGGGACACTATGGAATAAGAAATATTTATTTTAATTTTTTCTTATTTTATTTGAGCTAATCCATATTCTAAGTCTGCTATTATATCCTCTATATTTTCAAGTCCTACTGATAATCTTACAAGACCATCTGTAATTCCAGCTGCTAATCTTTCCTCTTTAGTATATGGAGAGTGAGTCATAGAAGCAGGATGTTGAATAAGAGTTTCAGCATCTCCTAAAGATACTGCTAAAGCTGCCATTTTTACATTATTAAGTAATGTTTTACCAGCTTCAAATCCACCTTTTAATTCAAAAGCTAGTATTCCACCAAATGCATCCATTTGCTTAGATGCTACTTCATATCCATCATGAGATTTTAATCCTGGATAATAAACTTTTTCAATCTTGTCATGAGACTCTAAATATTCAGCTACTTTCATAGCGTTTTCACAGTGTCTTCTCATTCTTAGTTCAAAAGTTTTCATACCTCTTATTATATAGAAAGCTTCAGTAGGTCCTAGTACAGAACCAGTCATATCTTTTACACCTACAAGTCTTACTTGGTCTATTATCTCTTTTTTACTTATAACTACCCCTGCTATTACATCCCCATGCCCATTTAAATATTTAGTTACTGAGTGAACAACCACATCACAACCAAGTTCTAATGGTCTTTGGCAGAATGGAGTAGCAAATGTATTATCTACTACTACTAAAGTATTTGGATTAGTATGTGCTATTTCTGCCACTGCTTTAATATCTACCACTTTCATATTAGGGTTAGCAGGAGTCTCTAAATATACTACTCTTGTATTAGATTTCATAGTTTTTCTTACTAGCTCTAAGTCAGAAGTATCTATAAAGTCAACCTCTACACCAAATTTTGCTACACCATGGTTTAAGTAAGCAAATGTACATCCATATAGAGTTTTATCTGCTATTACATGGTCCCCAGCTTTTAAAAGTGTCCATAAAGTAGAAGTAATAGCTCCTATTCCTGAAGATGTTGCAACTGCTGCTTCTCCTCCCTCTAGTGCTGCTATTTTCTCTTCAAACACTGCAGTTGTAGGATTTCCTAATCTTGAATAAATATATCCTTCCTCTTCTAATGCGAATCTCTTTCCACCTTGCTCAGCTGAATCAAATACAAATGTTGAAGTTTGATAAATTGGTACTGCTAAAGCTCCAAATGGATTTTTATGATTCCCTGTATGAATACTCATAGTTCCTATACCTTTTTTCATAATTAATAACCTCCCTAAATTTATCTTAATCTTTCGCTCTTTATTCTTCTTGATAAAAGTGTAATTTATTTTTTTTGCAAAGTCAACACTCTTAGAAACAAAGTGTCTTAAGACACTAAAAATAATACTATACTTGATTTTTTTGTATAAATAAATTACACTTATTATATAGGGTAAACAACATAACTTAAAATTATTAGGAGGAAAATATGGAAAATAAAAAATCTAGTTTTACTGGTTTAATACCTCTGTTAATCTTTGTTATCATCTATTTAGGAACAGGAATATTTTTACAATCTCAAGGAGTAGAGATGGCTTTCTATCAGCTTCCTTCTCCAGTTGCTATCTTTGTAGGGATAATAGTTGCCTTTATTATGTTTAAAGGGACTATAAATGAAAAATTTAATAGTTTCCTTGAAGGTTGTGGTCATCAAGACATTATTACTATGTGTATAATCTATCTTTTAGCTGGAGCTTTTGCCACTGTTTCAAAAGCTATGGGTGGAGTAGATGCAACTGTTAATTTCGGACTTACTTATATTCCAGCTCATTATATAGCTGCTGGTTTATTTATAATAGCTGCTTTTATCTCAACTGCTACTGGTACTTCTGTAGGTTCTATTGTAGCTATTACTCCTATTGCCGTTGGACTTGCTGAAAAAAGTGGAGTACCTATGCCTCTTATATTAGCAGCAGTTATGGGTGGTTCTATGTTTGGAGATAATCTTTCTGTTATTTCAGATACTACTATTGCTGCTACAAAAACTCAAGGGGTAGAGATGAGAGATAAATTTAGAGTTAACTTATATATCGCTGCTCCTGCTGCTATAATAACTGTTATATTGCTTTTACTTTTTGGACGTCCAGAAAGTATTCCTGATGTAGAAGTTCTTTCATATAATTTCCTAAAAGTTCTTCCTTATATAGCTGTTCTCGTATTAGCTATTGTAGGTATAAATGTTTTCGTAGTATTGACATCTGGAATAATCTTATCAGGAGTTATAGGTTTTATATATGGAGATTTTACTTTCTTAACATTTTCGAAAGAGATATACAATGGATTTATGGGAATGAATGAAATTTTCTTACTATCTTTACTTACTGGTGGACTTGCTACTATGACTACTAAAGCTGGTGGTGTTCAATGGCTTATTGAACAAATTCAAAAATTTATAATCGGTCCTAAAACAGCTAAAGTTGGAGTTGGATTCCTAGTTGCTGTAACTGATATGGCAGTTGCTAACAATACAGTTGCTATCATTATAAATGGTTCTATAGCTAAAAAAATCTGTGAAAAATATGATGTTGATTTAAGAGAAAGTGCTGCTATACTAGATATCTTCTCTTGTATATTCCAAGGACTTATCCCTTACGGGGCTCAAATGCTAATCCTTTTAGGATTTACAGCAGGAGCTGTATCACCATTAGATGTTATACCTCTACTTTGGTATCAAGGATTATTATTCATCTTTACACTAGTTTTCATAGCTCTTTCAATCAATGACAAAATAATCAATAGGCTAGATAGAAAGAAAAATAAATAATAAAAACAAAAAGCTTTCTGTGGGAAATTCCCAAGAAAGCTTTTTTATTTAAATTATTATTTTACTAATAAAGATTTTCCATTCATCTCTTCTGGCTTAGCAAGTCCTAAGATATCTAACATAGTTGGAGCTATATCAGATAATTTTCCATCTTCTAATTTAGCATTTTTGTACTCATTAGAAACTAAGATAAATGGTACATTATTTGTAGTATGAGCTGTGAAAGGAATGTGAGTTTCAGGATCTTCCATTAACTCTACATTTCCATGGTCAGCAGTTATAAGCAGTGTTCCTCCAAGTTCTAAAACTTTTTCAGAAACTTTAGCTATACATCTATCTACTTTTTGTACTGCAGCTACAGCAGCATCAAATACTCCTGTATGTCCTACCATATCTGGGTTAGCATAGTTTACTATAATTACATCATACTCTCCAGAGTTTAAAGCTTCCATTAGCCCTTCTGTTACTCCACAAGCTGACATCTCTGGTTGTAAATCATAAGTTGCTACTTTTGGTGATGCAACTAATTTTCTATCCTCTCCAGCAAATTGCTCCTCTTTTCCTCCATTGAAGAAGAAAGTTACATGGGCATATTTTTCAGTTTCAGCAGTTCTTAATTGTTTCATTCCAGCTTTTGCTAAAACTTCTCCAAATGTATTTGTAATATCTTTATCTTCATATACAACTGGAGCATCTATTGTAGAATCATATTGACGCATACAATAATATTTTACTCCTAAGTATTCTCTTTCAAATCCTGTAAACTCTTTATCATTTAAAGCTCTTGTAATTTCTCTTGCTCTATCTGGTCTAAAGTTGAAGTTAATAAATACATCTCCAGCTTTTACAAGTCCATTAGCATCTACAACAGTTGGTACAACAAACTCATCTGTTTTTCCTTCTGCATAAGAAGCTTCTACTGCTTCTACTGCTGAGTTAGCTTTATTTCCTAATCCTAAAACCATAGCATCATAGGCAAGTTTTACTCTATCCCAGTTCTTATCTCTGTCCATAGCATAGTATCTTCCAGAAAGAGTAGCTATTGTTCCCTCTCCTATCTCTTTCATCTTAGCTTCTAGCTCTTCTACAAATCCTTTAGCTGATTGTGGAGCTGTATCTCTTCCATCTAAGAAAGCATGTACATAGGCTTTTACTCCATACTTTTTAGCCATAGCTAAAAGCCCAAATAGGTGTTCTATATGAGAGTGTACCCCTCCGTTTGATAAAAGTCCCCCAAAATGAACATTTTTTCCATTAGCAACAGCATATTCAAAAGCCTCTTTTAACACAGGATTTTCATATATTGTTCCCTCTCTGATATCTTTTGAAATCTCTACTAATGGTTGATATATTATTCTTCCAGAACCTATATTTAAATGTCCTACTTCTGAGTTACCCATTTGTCCATCAGGTAATCCTACTGCCTCTCCTGAAGCTTGTAATTCAGAATGAGGATACTCATTCATAAGTCTATTGAATGTTTCAGGGTTAGCAGCAGTTATAGCATTTTTTTGCTCTGGATTTTTATTTATTCCCCAACCATCTAATATCATTAACATTACTGGTTTTTTCATTATTTTACTCCTCCTAAAATTTAACTATTTAGCAGCTAAAACTATTTTAGCAAATGAAGCTGCTTCTAATGAAGCTCCTCCTATTAATCCACCATCGATATCAGCTTGAGCTAATAATTCAGCAGCATTTTCAGGTTTCATTGATCCTCCATATTGGATTACCATCTCTTCAGCTACAGCACCAAACATAGATCTTAATACATCTCTAATCTCTTTGTGAGTTTCTTGTGCCATTTCTGGAGTAGCAGTTTTTCCTGTTCCTATTGCCCATACTGGCTCATAAGCTATGATTATATTTTTAGCTTCTTCAGCTGTTATATCTTTTAATCCTTCTCTTACTTGAGTTTCATTTACCTCTGCAGTTCTTCCAGCTTCTCTATCTTCTAATTTTTCTCCAACACATAGGATAGGAGTCATTCCAGCTGCTAATACAGCTTTTACTTTCTCATTGATGAATTCATTTGACTCTTTGAAGTATTCTCTTCTTTCTGAGTGTCCTAAGATTACATATTTTACTCCTATTGCTTTTAACATTGTAGGAGAAACCTCTCCAGTGTAAGCTCCTGATGATTTTGGATATACGTTTTCTGCAGCTATCTCTACATTACTTCCTTCTACTGCTTTTACAGCATCAGATAAAGCTGTAAATGGAGCTCCTATTACTATTTTTACTCCTTCTACGTCTTTTACTAATCCTTTTAATTCAGTAAGCATCTCTACTGCTTCTGCATTTGTTTTATTCATTTTCCAGTTTCCAGCTATTACATTTGTTCTCATTATGGTCCCTCCATTATCATTATATTATTCTCATCTTACATATTATCATAGAGATTGTCAATTTTCAAATATTACATTGGTCAGTAAATAACTATTAATTGAGCAATCTTTTACGATTTTCCTCTTCTAAAATATCACTGTAGTAGTTTTCAGTATTTTCATAGAAATCTTTTAATAAGTCACCTATGGAAAATTCTAATATCTCCATAAATGTTTCATAATCTTGAGCATCATAAGCTTTTTCAGCTTGTTCCATCTCTTGTTCAAATTCAGCTATATAATCTTCAAAATCACTATATACAAAATCTAAATCTCCACTAGCTTTCATAAGTAATAATAGATTATAGAACCATCTTAAAAAAATACCTCTTTCTACTATCTCTATCTCACTTACCATCACAGCTGCTCTTCCTACATTTTCTGGTTCTTCTCCCTCATAATCAAAGATTGAGAAAAATAGATCTATCTGCTCTTTAGCTCTCAATATAGAATCTAATAGCATCTCTCCCTCTGTTTTAGTAATAACCTCTAACAATCTTAAATCTTTCAAATCTACAACAGAGTTATCTCTCAACTTTTCACCATTTATATAGAATTTATATGGTACCTTATTATCTTGAGTTAACTGTTTTGTAATTTCATTAATCATTCTACCAAAGCTTTTAAATCTCTTTTGCTTTAGTTCCACCTTTTTATTATCTACATATAATTCCATTTTCTCTCCTAATCTATGGTTTAAAAATTTTTGAAACTGCCAAAGAAAAAATATATATTTCCTTTGGAGTTCCTAATTTTTCTATCTCCTTTATCATCTCTCTTATTGTACTTCCAGTAGTTACAATATCATCAACTATCAATATATTTTTCCCTTCAATATTTAACTTCTCATTTTTAAAAGCATTGTATATATTCTCTTTTCTACTTTTACTATCAAGCAACTCATACATATGCTTTGTATTTTTTTCTCTTCTTATTCTTTGATACTCTATCTTACAATTATCAAGTAACTCCTCTACCTGATTGAAACCTCTCTCTTTTTCTCTCTCTTTACTTATTGGTACAGGTAAAATTACATCTATTTTCTTTTCTAATAAGAGATTTTTAAGAGGAACTTTTATAAGGTAAGCTATCTCTTTTCCTAGTCCTCTCCTATTTTCTAATTTAAAATCTGCTATTAACCTTTTTATCTCTTCATTATAATAGTACAAATAATAATAATTTTCAATATTTTTTATCTTACCTTTTTTCTTTAACAAATAGTAACACTCATTACAGATATAATTATTTTCTTGGGAAATTTTCTTACATATTGGACATCTTCGAGAAAAGACTAAATCTTTAATACTCTGGACAAAGTTTCTTCTTATCATCTTTTTCCATATTTACTATCTTTGCAGAGTACATCTCTGTATATCCACAATTAAGGCAAGTTTTTATATAATAAGTTCCAAACTCTAGTTTTAAACCAGGGCTTTTTTCTGGAATAACTGTTGTTTTTACTTGGTATTTATCACACCCACATTTTACACATTTAAAATCCAATTTCATCACCCCATGTTAAATTTTTTGTCCAAGATATTTTTTCCCCTAAAAAACTTATACAATCAAACCTAATTTTAGATGATAATTTCTTATTCAGCGTTAGATATACTTTAGCAGCATTGTATATCCTTCTGATTTTTCTATAATCTACTGCCTCTAATCCATATCCATATTTTAAAGTTTTTCTATACTTTACTTCTACAAATACAATAGTATCTTCAAACTTTGCAATTATATCTATCTCTCCAGCTTTCACTCTATAATTTCTTTCTAGTATTTCATATCCACGAGAGATAAGTAGTTTTACAGCTTTTTCTTCATACTTATCTCCTATCTCTCTATTATTTTGCATTTTCTCCTAGTATCTTTGTTAAAAAAGTTTTTCTATGGATAGGTGTAACTCCATATTGTAAAAGAGCTTCTCTATGAGCTTTTGTTCCATAACCCTTATGTTTTTCAAAGTGGTATTCTGGATATTTTTTCCCCTCTTCTACTAATTGCCTATCCCTTGTAACTTTTGCAATTATAGAGGCTGCCGCTATTGATAGACTTTTTGCATCACCTTTTATTATTGGCTCCTGTTTCCCAATATACTCTCTTATTTTAAAATTTCCATCTACAAGTACTAATACATCTGTATTAGTTTTTTTATCTAATTCCTCTATCGCTCTTCTCATGGCTAAAAATGTAGCATTTAATATATTTAATTCATCTATCTCTTGTACAGAAGCTATACCTATCCCTACTTCAAAGTTTTCCATAATTATATCAAAAAGCTTTTCTCTTTTTTTCTCAGTAAGTTTTTTTGAATCATTTATCTCTTGAAGTTCTTCTGAATATCTTTTTAATTTCACAGCAGCTGCTACAACACTCCCAGCAAGAGGTCCTCTTCCAGCTTCATCTACTCCTATTATCTCTTTTCCCTTTTCCAAATCAAATTGATAAAGTAAATTATTTTCCATTTTTTATCTCACTTTCTATTTTTGATATATCAACTCCTACATGTTTTGCTGCCCTTTTAAAATCTTCAGGCAGTGGAGCTATAACTGTCATCTCAGTATTTTTTATAGGATGTATAAATTTTAATCTATACGCATGTAGCATCTGTCTATCTGCACCATCATTCCCATTTCCATAAGTAGTATCCCCCATTATTGGATGATTTAAATGCTTCATATGTACCCTTATCTGATGAGTTCTCCCTGTTTCTATTCTTACTTTTACTAAAGAGTGATTTTTCCCCTCATCAATTACTTCATAATTTGAAATAGCTATCTTTCCATTTTCATTTACAACTGCCATTTTTTTTCTATCTCTACTATCTCTACCTATAAGAGTTTTAATTCTTCCACTTTTCTCTTTAAATATTCCTTTAGCTATACATACATAAATTTTTTCCAAAGTTTTTTCTTTAAACATCTCTGAAAGCTTTCCATGAGCTTCATCATTTTTAGCCACTACTATTACACCACTTGTATCCTTATCTAATCTATGAACTATTCCCGGTCTTATCACTCCATTTATTGTAGATAAATCTTTTATATGGTATAAAAGAGCATTTACAAGTGTACCACTATAATTTCCATGAGCTGGATGTACCACTAGATTTGGAGCTTTATTTATAACTACTATATCACTATCTTCATAAATAATATCTAATGGTATATCTTCAGGAGTTAAATCTAATACCTCATCTTCAGGTATATTTACTACTATTATTTCTGTTCCTTTTAATTTATTTCCACTCTTAGTTATTTTCTTTCCTTGTATCTCTACCAAACCATTATCAATTATTTTTTGAACATATGACCTTGTAGCATCATCTATCAACTCATTTAGAAATTTATCTATTCTTTTTCCTTTATCATTTTCATTAGCATATACTGTTAATGTTTCTTTTATATCCATTATTTTACTCCTATCTTTTCTATATACATTATATTATATCATAATCAAAAATATTTTGTAAAAAAATATAAAAAGAGAGGGTTACAACTTCTTAAATTGTAACTACTCTCCTATTTTATATATTATTTTATTTTTTTATCTTCTCTACCACTCTAAATATAATTCCAACTACTATACTTGGTAATATCCAAGCTAATCCATAATCTTGGAAAGGTAATTCTAAATAAAGCTTATATATTCCTTCTGGACAAGCATTTAACATTTGTAGAGTTTCTATAGCCCCTATAAGTCCTGCTCCAACTACACAACCGATAAAAATTCCTCTATCTTGTATATATCCCTTGAATAAATTTAAAATAATTAAAACTATAGCTATTGGATAGATAAAAACTAATATTGGTGCTGCTACTTGAACTATTAAGTCCACTCCAAATCCAGCAAATATTAAACTTACTATTACATTTATTATTACAATTTTTTCATATTTTGTCTTAAATACTGAACTAAAATAATCTCCAACTGTAGCAGTAAGACCTATTGCGGTTGTAAGGCAAGCTCCAGCAACACATATTCCTAAAAGCATATTTCCACTTTTTCCTAAAAGTTCAGCTACAATAGCATTTAAAAGCTGAGTTGTTCCTTTATTTTCTAATACTGATGTAGAAGTTGCCCCTATATATAAAAGTCCTCCATATACTATTGCTAACCCACAAACAGCTACTGCACTAGCTTTTAACAAGAAAGATAATTGCTCTTTTCTTCCTAAATCTTTATTCTTTCCAGTTATAGTTTTTAAAATTATACTTGCAAAAATAATAGCTGCAAGAGTATCCATTGTTTGATATCCATTATAAAATCCATATCTAAAATTATTTGTTGTCCCTGTTGTTACTAAATCTCCTATAGGACTAGATACCCCTTTAAAAATTATAATAGCTAATACTATTAAAAGAATTGGTGTCAAAATTTTTCCTATTCTATCTATTACAGCACTCTCTCTTAAAGAGAAAAGTAAAACTACTCCAAAATAGATCACTAAGAAAATATACTTAGCTATTGAGCTATCTGTTCCTACATATGGAGTCATCATTACTTCAAAAGCTGTAGCTCCTGTCCTTGGAATAGCTAAACATGGTCCTATTGCCAAGATTAAAGCTGTATTAAAAATTCTACTAAATAGAGGTGATACTCTATCTGAAAAATGATCTAACTCTGTTCCTGCAAATCCAGAAGCTATTATTCCCATCAATGGAAATCCTATTCCTGTAATACAAAATCCAAAAGCAGCCAATTTCCAATTGTCTCCTACTATATAACCAACTGTTGGTGGAAATATTAAATTTCCAGCACCAAATAGCATAGCAAATAACGCAAATCCAGTTAAAACAATATCTTTCGTCTTATAAATTTTTCTCACTCCTTTAAATCTGTTTATATCTTCCCCTAATATGTTTTATACCATTTTTTTAGACATAAACGACTTATAAATTATACCATCTTTTTTAAAATCAGTCAAACTTTATATTTTAAATTATTCTTTTTTAAAATTCTAAATCTATCCATTTTCAAAAAAAAGTTGTAAAATATTATAAATAAAATTTTTAAGGAGTTATATATGAAAGTTAAAATATATCCATCTAAATGTTTTGGAAAAGTCAATCTCCCACCTTCAAAAAGTATGGCTCACAGATCTATTATATGTGCTTCTCTGGCTCAAGGAAAAAGTAAACTTGAAAATATAGCCTACTCTGATGATATTATTGCTACTATTGAGGGAATGAAAAAGTTAGGAGCAAAAATTTCTAAAGAAAAAGATAGCTTAATTGTTGAGGGAATAAAAAATTTTTCTCAATTGACAAATAGTATCATAGATTGTAATGAATCTGGTTCTACACTGAGATTTTTTATTCCTATTTTTTCTCTTACAGATAAAAAGATAGAGTTTAGAGGAAAAAATAGATTATTACAACGCCCTCAAAAAATCTATGAAGAGATTTTTAAAAAACAAAATCTTTTTTATTACCAAGATAACAATAAAATAGAGATAGATGGAAAATTAAAATCTGGAGAATATATTATTAATGGAAATATCAGCTCTCAATTTATAAGTGGATTACTTTTCACTCTTCCACTTCTCACTGAAGATTCTATTATAAAAATCATTCCTCCTTTTGAGTCTAAATCTTATATTGATTTAACTATTGATATGTTAAAAAAATTTGGAATAGAAGTTTTATTTTTAGATGACTTAACTCTATCAATTAAGGGAAATCAAAAATATATTGCTACTGATTACAAAGTGGAAGGAGATTTTTCTCAGTTAGGTTTTTTTGCTGTACTTGGAGCTATAAACAATGATTTAATCTGTGAAGGATTAGATATTAACTCAAAACAAGGAGATAGAGAGATTATTGAAATCTTAAAAAATTGTGGAATAAAAATAGAAGAATTAGAAAATGGATATAAAATTTTTAGAGGACTTCCTAAAGCTTATAATATAAATTTAGAAAACTGTCCAGATCTTGGTCCTATTCTTACTGTATTATCTGCCTATGGAGATGGGGAGTTTAAAATCTATAACGCCCAAAGATTGAGATATAAAGAGAGTGATAGAATAGAGGCAATGGAAAATGAATTAAAAAAATTAGGAGTTCAAATCTCTTCAGATGAAAGTAATATCTATATTAAAGGAAATTCTAAATATATTAGTTGTAATGAAGTATTTGGACACAAAGACCATAGAATAGTTATGAGTCTTGCTATATTTGCTACTCTACTAGATTCTCCGCTCATTATTGAAGGAGCTGAGGCTATCTCTAAATCTTATCCTAATTTTTTTGAAGATCTAAAAAATTTAAATATTAAAATTGAAATTACAGACTAAAATTAAAAGAGGTAATTGTAAAATTTTACAACTACCTCTTATTTTATTTTGGAGTATTTAATCTTCTTATTGCTATATCCCTAGCTTTTATATACTGCTCTTGAGTGATATATTTTTGCATCTCTATCTGACTTCTAATTCTATCTTTTAAAATATTTGCCTCTATTGCTCCTATTTTATCAAATAAAATATCTATTTTTTCAAGATTAGCTTCTGGATTTTCTAAGACATATTTATTAACTTCTAATTCAAGCTGCTTTTTTTCTAGTACTAACATTTTATAATTTGTACTAACTCTATTTACCATAAGTTTAGCTTTTTCTATATTTTCTGGAGTTACTCCCACTTTTAAAAAATCTTCATCTGAAACTATTCCTAATCCTTCAGAAGCAAATATCACAGTCGAAAATAGTAGTGTAGTAAAAAAATAAATAACTTTTCTCATTGATGTCCCCCACTATATTTGTGTATCTAATCCAAATAATTCATCTGTATCTATCTCTATTTTTTTATCATCAAAAAAGTTTGAACTAAAAAAATGTTCCATTGATAAATCATTTTTCTTAGTATTTATTTTAGGTATACTTGTATTTATAGCATAATTTAATGTTGACTCTATTGGTGTTTCTCTAACTACCATTTGATAAGTAGAACTTGTAAAGACTCCTAGAAAAAATAATGAAATAGAAAAAAGCGATTTTCTTTTATTTTTTCTTTTCTCCTGTTCAAATAACTCTTTGTATATATTAGCTTTTACCCTATCTTTTGGTGATAACATATCAATTTCCTCCCATATCCTTGATTGCCTTATAATATATAGATTTTATTGTAGAGATATTTATATTTTTCATATCTGCTATCTCTTTTAACTTATATCCATATATATCTTTTAAAATTACAATTTCTCTTTCCTTAGGAGAGATTAATTTCAATTTCTCCTCTAAAAAGATTGGAGTTTCAATATTAGTATTATCTTCTAACATCAATATCTCCTCATTTATATCTAACTCTACCTTTCTTTTTCTAAAGAAATCATAAATTTTATTGATAGCAATCTTGTATATCCAAGTATATATATTACTCTCTGAACGAAAACTCTTCAAATTTCTATAAACACTCATAAAAACTTCCTGAGATATGTCTTCAGCATCTTCAGGATTTTTTACTACCCCTAAAACTTTGTAATATATCCTATCAAAATACTCCTCGAAAATCTCATCAAAGTCCATCAGTTTTTAACCTCACATTTTTTTATATTATTTAGACGCCATTTTTTTTTAAAAAGTCTAAAATTTCTTATCAGAATTGATTGTTCCAGAAAAATTTATTTGAACAGTATGATTTTCTAGATTTATTTCCATATCTTCTAATACTTTTATAGCTTTTCTTGTTGGTATCTTTCTATCACTATCTCCAGCTCTTCCTTTACTACCTTTCCAAGAAACTCCTACATATCCATTTATAAAAGCTTCTTCTATATACGAAAGAGTATACTCTCCCTCTTTTACATAATACTCTCTTCCTGAATCAATAACTATATTATCTAATTTTACAGTATTATATCTTCCTCTATCATAGTTTACTACAAATTTTTTTCTTCCTTCTACTCTTTCTAATGAAATTTCCTCATTACTCCTAATAGAAGTACAAGCTGATAAAAGAATAAAAAATAGACTAATTACTACTCTCCATACTCTCATTTTTCTCATCCTCCATTATTAATTTTTTTAACTCAATTAATATTTCAGACTCATCTACTTTTTTTACTATCTGTCCTTTCTTAAAAAGAACTCCTACTCCTTTTCCTCCAGCAACTCCATAGTCAGCTTCTCTAGCTTCTCCAGGTCCATTTACTACACAACCCATTACAGCTATTTTTATTTTTCTATTTTCATTTTCAAACTCTTTTTCAACTTTTTTAGCAAGTCCTATTAAATCTATCTCTGTTCTTCCACAAGTAGGGCAAGATACTATTTCCACTCCTGCCTCTATCAGTCCCAAAACTTTCAATATCTCTTTAGCAACCTTTATCTCTTCTACTGGATCTTCTGTAAGAGAAACTCTAATTGTATCTCCTATTCCATCTACTAATAATGCCCCTATTCCTATTGCAGATTTTACTGTCCCTTGGAAAGCAGTTCCAGCCTCTGTCACTCCAAGATGTAATGGATAATCTACAAGCTTACTTATTTTTCTATAAGCCTCTACCATCATCTTAACATTACTTGCCTTTAATGACACTACTATATCATTAAATCCATTTTTCTCTAATAGATTTATATGATACATAGCACTCTCTACCATTCCATCAGCAGTTGGTTTTCCATATTTTTCAAGTATATGTTTTTCAATAGAACCAGAGTTTACTCCTATTCTTATAGGAATATTTTTCTCTTTTGCCTTCTCTACAACAGCTTTAATATTTTCATCAGAACCTATATTTCCTGGATTGATTCTAAGTTTATCTATCCCATTTTCTATTGCTAAAAGAGCCAATTTATAATCGAAATGAATATCAGCACATAATGGAACATCTACTCTTTTCTTTATCTCTCCTATGGCTTTGGCTGCTTCTTCATTATTTATTGTCATTCTTACCATTTGGCAACCAGCAGCTTCCAATTTTTTTATTTGATTAACTGTTGCTTCTACATCACTTGTTGTAGTATTAGTCATAGATTGTATGACTATTGGATTTCCACCACCTATTAAAAGGTTTCCCACTTTTACTACTCTACTCATAACTATCCCTCTCTATTTTGATTTTGGCATATATTTCATTGGATTTAAAGCTTTTCCATTTTTTCTTAACTCAAAATGAAGATGTGGTCCTGTAACTCTTCCACTTTGTCCAGTTTTTCCAATTAGTTCTCCAGTTTTTACATACTGTCCTTTTCTTACTCCTATCTTATCTAAATGTCCATATCTAGTTTCATATCCACCACTATGTTGAATAATTATTATTTTCCCATATCCATTCATAGTTCCAGCAAAAGTTACTTTTCCCTCTTTAGAAGCATAAAGAGGAATAAAATGTGCTCTTAAATCCACACCAGCATGATATATATATCTTTTTAAAACTGGATGGAATCTATTCCCTTGTGGACTTGTTATTCCAGTATATTTTATAGGCATAATAAAACCAAGGTTACTTCTATTATCAGCATTAGGACTTCTCATTCCTAAATACTTATTTACATTAGGATTTTTAATATATAGTACCTCTCCTATTTGAACTACATTAGAATCTAGTTTGTTTATCTTTTTAATATCCTCTATCTCTACTTTAAATAGTTCAGCGATCTTATTTAAAGAATCTCCCTTACCTACTTTATAAAAAATTCCATTTCCTGTAAGTACAGTAAGTTTTTGTCCAATTTTTAAGTTATTTGCAGAAACTCCAGGATTATTAGCCATAAGAACGCTAAGTCCCATACCATGAGTCTCAGCTATTTCTGATAGAGTATCTCCCTTTTGAACTATATATATTTTCTTTTCAGGAATAGCATCTTCGTCTATTTTAGGTAACTCTTCAACTCCTCCTCCCTCTTCTCCCACTAAAGAGTATTCTCTAGTAAAAGTATAGAAGTTATCTGCTTGAACTTCCCAACCACCATTTTCTGCCTCTCCCTCTTCATAGTAATCAGTAAATTGTTTTAAATCTACAACTTCAGTTTTAAAAGGAGTTCCTACTAATATACCTATATAAAAAGTTATAATCAATATTATAAGTAAACCTATCTTATTTTTCATCCCCTACTCCTTTTTCAAACTGTTCTAGCATACTTTTATTGCTTTGAGTACTTTTCAATGTATCAACTAATCTTTTTAAACTTTCAGCTTTATCAAATTTTGCAAGATGTCTTCTTATTTTCCAAATTGATTCTAATTCTTTTTTAGGAATTAATAACTCCTCTTTTCTAGTTCCAGAACGTTGAATATCTATTGCTGGAAACAATCTTAATTCAGCTAAATTTCTATCTAAATGTATATCACAATTTCCTGTTGATTTAAATTCCTCATAAATTATATCATCCATCTTACTTCCAGTATCTACTAATACAGTGGCAATTATTGTCAGGCTTCCTCCCCCTCTAATATTCCTTGCTGTTCCAAAAAAGTTTTTAGGATAATAAAGAGCTGTTGGATCTATACCTCCTGATATCAGCTTACCACTAGAAGGAATTACTATATTATAAGCTCTAGCAAGTCTTGTTAAAGAGTCCATAAGAATAACTATATTTTCTCCATTTTCTACTTTTCTTTTAGCTCTTTCTAATATGCTTTCTGTTACCTTAATATGGTTTTTAGGATCTTCATCAAAAGTCGAAGCAAATACTTGAGCCCCTATTACATTTTCTTTTATATCTGTAACCTCTTCTGGTCTTTCATCTATTAAAAGTATCCATACCTCAGCATCCTTGCTAGTCTTCATTATTGAGTTAGCAAGATTACTAATTAACATAGTCTTTCCAGCTTTAGGTGGAGCAATAATTAAAGCTCTCTGTCCTCTACCTATTGGAGCTATCAAATCAATTATTCTTCCAGAAATATTTTTACTATCAGTTTCTAATATAAATTTTTCTGTTGGATATGCTGGAATAAGCTCCTCAAAAGGTACTCTTGCTTCAGCTGCTTCTAATGTTCCATCATTAACTAATAAAACTTTTTTAAGAGCATAATTTTTTTCATCTCCAGAAGGTTCTCTTACTTCACCAACTACTCTATCCTCAGTTCTAAGCTTAAATTTTCTTACTTGTGAAGCTGAAACATATATATCTTTTTCTACACTTGTTCCTCTTAAAAAACCATATCCATCTGGTAAAACTTCTAAAGTTCCCCATGCTATATCAGTATTCTCTTTACTTTCTATATCCTTTTCTATAAGCTCTTTTAATTCATTTTTCTTTATTCCTGCTTTTATTGCCAAGCCCAATTGCTTTCCTATCTCTAAAAGTTCCTTTAAAAGAAACTTATCCAATCTGTCCATATCCACCTCGATATTAACCTCTTCTTACTCTACAATTTCTCCATATAATGTCCAAGTTTTACAATCATTTATTTTTACATTTACAAATGTTCCTTCTAAAGCTTTATCTCCTTTAAATAAAACTATCTTATTAGTAGAAGTTCTTCCACTTAGTACTTCTTTATTTTTTTTACTCTCTCCCTCTACTAATACTCTAAATGTTTTACCTACATATGTTTTACTCTCTGCTAATGAACAAGCAGTTTGTACATCTATTAATCTTTGAAGTCTATCTTTTTTTACAGCCTCATCTATTTGATTTTCCATAGTAGCTGCCTTTGTTCCCTTTCTAATAGAATACATAAACATAAAACTATTTTCAAATTGAATTTGTCTTACTACATCTAAAGTATCTTGGAAATCTTCTTCAGTCTCTCCAGGGAATCCTACTATAATATCTGCTGTAAGAGCAACTCCTGGTATTCTCTCTTTTATCTTATTAGCTAAAGCTATGTATTGCTCTTTTGTATATCCTCTATTCATAGCTTTTAATATTGTAGATGAACCAGCTTGTAGTGGAAGATGTAATGATCTTGCAATTTTTTCATTTTTAGCAATTACATCTATTACCTCATCAGTAAAATCTCTAGGGTGTGGAGAAACAAATCTTACTATAAAATCTCCCTCTACCTTACAGATTTCCTCTAATAATCTTGCAAAGTTATCTCCATTTTTAAACTCTTTTCCATAAGAGTTTACATTTTGTCCAAGTAAAATTATCTCTTTATAACCTTTTTCTACATATTGTCTCACATCATGTAAAATCTCTGTCATAGGAACAGATCTTTCTCTACCTCTTACATATGGTACTATACAATAAGCACAAAAGTTATTACATCCATAAGTTATAGATATAGAAGCAGTTTTTTTAGAATCAAAGTCAGCATCTAATCTAGGTGGTAAATCATCTTCACAATCTGTAAAAACAAGATGTTTATCTACTCCATGCTCTATATCATCTATAGCTTGTGGTATTCTTCCTATATTTTGGTTTCCCATAACTATATCTATTTGAGGGAATTTTTTTACAAGCTCTATTCCTTGTTCTTGAGCGAAACATCCAGTTACCCCTATTATCATTCCTTTATTTTCTTTTATATGCTTCAACTCTCCTAATTTTCCATATATTTGAGTTGCCGCTCCCTCTCTTACTGTACATGTATTTAAAAATGTAACATCCGATTCTTCTATATTATCAGTAATTTCATATCCCATATTTTGGAACATTTTCTTTATTTTTGCACTTTCATTTACATTCATTTGACAACCATAAGTTATGATTGAAGCTTTTTTCACAATTTTTCCTCCTATTAATAACATTTTTTCAGTCTTTTTTGATTTTTGACGAAATAACTCATCTTATCATTTTACCAGTTTTTTCTATATTTTTCAAATAAAAAATAGTTTTATAATCAAAAAATAAAGGGATAATTGTAGTTTAAAATTTTACAACAATCCCTTTAGTATTTTAATTTCTTACTTTTATTCCTCTATTTATATACTCTTTTTTTATCTCTTCCGATAGTTTAGAGTCTGTTACTATTTCCATATTTTCTTGCAAGTCACTCAACTTTATCAATGAATTTGATTCTATTTTAGTTGAATCAGCTAAGATATAAACTTTTTCTGCTATATCTATCATCTTTTTTTCTACTAATATCTCATCCATTAGGTAATCAGTTAATCCTCTCTTTAATGAAATTCCACCAACACATATAAAAGCTTTATCTACGGAAAAATTTTGAAAAAATTTAGCTGTTACCTCTCCTAAAAAAGCAAATTCATTTTTATTATACATTCCTCCAGCTAAAATTAAATTAATTCCTGAAATTTCAGCTAATTCGCTTGCAATCATTAAAGAGTTAGTTATTACTGTAAGATGAGAAAATTTTTCCTTAATCAATCTAGCAATTTCTAAGTTAGTTGTACTAGCATTTAAAGCAATAGTATCTCCATCCTCTATTAAGTTTATTGCTAATCTTCCAACCTCTTTTTTCTCTTCTACATTTTTTTTCTCACGTGAAGAATAATTTAAAGCTTTTATTTCCTTATTTTTTAAAATAGCTCCTCCATATACTTTTTCTAAATACCCTTGTTTCTCTAAAACTTCAAAATCTCTTCTTATTGTTTCTAATGAAACATCAAAAATTTCCACTAGTTGTGACGTTTTTATACTTCCATCTCTTTCTATTATCTCTAATATCTTCTCTTGTCTATCATTTGCTAACATTTTTCTTTCCTTTCATTCTTTATCATTATAAAAAAATCCTCTGTTGCTTTTTTTACATCTTTATTTAATAATAATAGAGCTAATAAGTTTGGAATTATCATCAATCCCAAAACTATATCTTGAATTAACCATACTATTTTTAAACTACTCAATGAACCTAAAAGAGCTAAACAAATAAAAACATATTTAAATTTTTCTGCTACTTTTACATTAAACATATAAGTTAGAGTTACATTCCCAAAATACCATTGCGATAGAACAGTTGAAAAAGCAAAAAGTACCATACTTATACCAATTAAATATCTAAATAGTATGTGTATATTCCCAAAAGCTGTCATTACATAAATAGCTGGTGAAATATCTGTTTCTGTTACTCCTGAAGTTAATACAATAAAAGAAGTCAAAGAACAAATTACAACAGTATCTATAAAGACTTCCAATAGACCATATAATCCCTGCCTTGCTGGATGGTCTGTTATAGCAGCCGAGTGTAATACTGGTGCACTTCCCTCTCCAGCCTCATTAGAATATAATCCTCTTGCTACTCCAAATCTCATTGCTTCTTTTATAGTATGTCCTAATACTCCTCCACCTACTGCTTCAACTCTAAAAGCACAACTCACTATATTCATTATAGCATAAGATATATGATTTATATTAGAAATTATTACAACTAACCCCCCAAAAAAATATATTAACGCCATTACTGGTAAAAGTCTCTCTGTTACTTTTCCTAATCTTTGTACTCCACCTACAACCACACTTAGAATTACTCCTCCCATAAGTATTCCAGAAAATATAGGTTTTACTTTAAAAATATCACTCATTACTATTGCTACAGCATTTGACTGTATTAAAGCCCCACCACTTATTTGTAAAAACATAAGTAAGGCAAAGATAAAGGCTATTTTTTTCAATTTTAATCCTTTAGATATATAGTACATAGGTCCACCTACATAAGTTCCATCTTCAGCTTTTTCTCTATATATCATTCCTAAAACTATTTCAGCATACTTAGTTGCCATTCCTACTATTCCAGCAGCCCACATCCAAAATACAGCTCCTGGTCCTCCACTAGCTATTGCAGTAGCTACCCCTACTATATTACCATTTCCAACACAACTACTAAGTGCTGTACACAAAGCTTGAAAAGATGAAAGTGTTCCTTCTCCTTTTACTTCTTTCTCTCCTTTTAAAGAGTTAATTAATTCTCTAACAACTAAAGGAAAACCTTTTATTTGTATACCTTTTGTTAAAATTGTAAAAAATAGTCCTACTCCTATCAATGTAATAATCAGATAATTTCCCCAAATTATTCCAGATATTTTTTCTAGTATATTTTCCAGCCCCTGCATATTTTTCTCCTTTCAATCTATTTTGAAAAAAGCTCATAAAACTATATTTAGTATATAATTTTATGAGCCCTTTTACAAGTTATAAATTTTCTTTCATATATTCATCTCTTAATTTTTTTAAATATTTTACTGTTACTTCTAAGCCTTTCATCTGATCATCTAATAACTTTTCCAACATATCCTGTGATATCTCATGAGGATAATAGTATTGAGATGGTTTTATTATATCATAATTATATAGATGTTTTTCTACTTGAAAAGCTCCTTCTCCCACCTTAAAGACTCCTCCAGCTCCTGGACTTCTCTTAAATTGAGCGCAATATGGATAACAAGATTCTACATTTATTCTTGTCAAACTTGATTTTTTCATCATAATATTAAAACAAGTTTTTAAATCTATATTTCCTGTTCCTGCTGGTACTCCACATACTACATAACCATATTTATCATTAGGTTCCTCTATTATAATATGATCTTTAAAATGAGTAGAATAAGTATAAGGTGCCATATTTTCTGCAGCTTTTACAGGTTCTTCCCAAGCCATCATTGAGTTTCCAAAATCATAAAGTAACCCTACCCATTGAGAGTTTATTTCTTTTATTACTCTTACTAATTCCTCTGAAGTTTCATATTCATGATTTTCTAATGCCAATTTTATTCTATATTTTTCAAGAAGAGGTATTATTTTTCTTACCTTTTCTATCCCTTCAACATAAGAATTTTCATCAAAATCACAACGAACTTTTGCAAAATCGTAAGCTCCCTCTGCTCCAGATGAAGTTTCAATATTTTTTGCTGGTTTTATTGGAATGTATGACCTAACTACTTCAGCTCCTAATTTATTAGCTACCTCTAAAACTTCAACTAATCTATCATAATCAAGATTTCTCATATCTAATTCTATATACATCCCATATTTTCTTAATAACTCTTTTATTTTATTTAGATGTTCATCTGAAGCACTCTCTAATGCTCCCCATTTTTCATCTAATCCATAATCTTTTATTACATTGATCTGTACTCCATCTAATCCTAATTCATGAGCTTTTTCTATAAATCCAAATATATCCATTCTCTTATGTTGTAACCATAGATGTAAACTTTCTGTTTCTAAACCTAACTTTAACATTTTTCCTCCAAACTAAGCAACTTCTTCTTGTTTTCTTTTAATCATTTTTAACAATAATGTTGTTATAACTATACCTACCACAGCAAATCCCGCCATTGTTGTAAATACCATCTTATACCCTGCTAATCCTGGATATTTATCTAACATACTTCCATATAAAGTAAATGCAAACATTTGTGGACAATAGCCTAAAATACAAGCTATTGACATAGCAGCTCCACTTATATTTCTTGGAACTTTAATCTCATCTACTGGTGCAAAGAAAACGGCTCTCATACTGAAAATAATCGCTCCAAATCCTAATGTACAAATCATTCCAGCATATACATTCATACTTTCATGAGGTAACATTATAAATCCTATCATTGCTACTAATGCCACTACTAAAGCTGCTCTTAGGAATTTTGTTGCTGATTTAAATTTCTTATCAACTAACATTCCCCCTACAGGTCCACCTACCATTTTTAATCCATATTGATTTATTATTCCGTAAGCTCCTACTAAAGTTACAGGCATTCCATAAATATCTTTTAGGAAAGGTATAAAGTATGTAAGTCCACAATATACTGAATAAATTGATGCAATTGTCAATGATACTACCCAAATTTCTGGCATCTTAATAGCTTGAATAACTCCATCTAAAGCTAATTTATTTTTATTTACTTTTTCTCCATCTTTAGCTATAACTTTATCATCTTCTACTAAAATATAAGAAATTATTCCTGTTACTATAACTGCTGCTGAATAAAATAGTATTGCCCCTCTTAATGCTCCGGAACCTTTTCCTAACATTGCAAATATTCCTAATGCTGAGAAAGCTATTATTGTATCAACTACCCCTCTTCCAGCTTCTAAAAATCCAAATAATCTTCCTTGCTCCGTTTCATCTCCTAATAATCTAACTGCTTTTAATAATACTGGCCAATATAAAACCTCTCCAAATACTGATAATAATCCCCAAGCTAATAAAATTCCATAATATGGTGGGAAAGTTGAAATATATACCCCTATTAATCCTATACCTACTAATGAACCTGAAATCATTATTCTCTTAGAAAATCTATCTGCTAAATATATTGAAGCAAAGTTTCCTATTGTTTGTACTAGACCATATACCGATAATGCTGCTCCTATTTGTGTATGAGTAAGTCCCATAAACTCTTGCATAGGTACATAGAAAGCATCCTTTAATGAGGATAATTTAAATACTGTTCCTCCACCTATAACCAATACCACAAAGGTAAACCACTTTTTAAAAGTTGCATTTTTTGTCATTTCTTCTCTCCTTTTGTTCTATTTTTATATTTTATATATACACTTTATCATATAGCAACAAAAAATTCAAGAGTTTTTTGTGGTTTTTATTTGTTTTATGTTGTTTTATTTTTCTTTTAAATTTTGGAGTCCATCTTCCTTACCCCATGCTCCTATTGTTGGAACTATATTTATAAAAGCATCTTCATCTATTTTAGTAACAAAATCTTTAATCAACATAGCCTCCCTTAAAGAACAAACTGATATTATTTTCTCTCTTCTTATTTTACTTTTTCCACCAACTACATGTCCTATACTATAACCTCTATATATAGTATTACTCATAAAATTAGAAATTTTTACTATTTGATCACTTATAATCACTACCTTTACCATAGAAGCTCCAAAACCAAATAAAACTGTATTTATAGTCTTACTATATACCATCTGCATAATAATAGCATACAATACTGCTGTCCTTCCAAAAACAAAACTTGAAATTAATAATATTGTTATATCTATTCCTAATAATACTTGACTCAACCCCATAAAATTAAATATTTTTTTATGTAATATTTTTGCTACTGTGTCTGAACTTCCTTGAGAAAATCCTCTCTTTAATACTAGACCAGTTCCTACTCCCATAAATATTCCATAATATATACAAATCAGTAGTTTATCTGGAGTATCATACAAAAAATTAAATTGTATTTTATTCATAAAAATTAAAATCAAAGGATATGTTGTAGAAAGTAAAACTATTTTTTTTACCTCTCTTTTACCAAGAAAAATATAGGCACATACTAATATTCCTAAACAAATAGCATAATAAATATAAGTATAATTAAAATTTAATAGCTTTCCTATTGTTAGAGATAGTCCTGTTATTCCTCCTACTGTTAAATTATTTGGCTTTAATATACATACTATTGAAAAAGCTTGTATTACACAACCTATATACACAATCAAATAATCTAACCACTTCTTTTTCATTTTAAACCTCCTTAATAAAATATATATAATAAAAAATACCACATTTCTGTGGTATTTGTAAAGTTTTTTGTGGTTTTATTTTGAAATTTATTGTACTATTATTTTATCTCTATAGATATTTTTTAATTAAATTTGAAATTATGTAACTTTCTAAAAAATATCTCTACTTTCTTCTAATTCTCTTTTCACTTCTAATAAACTAGTAAATTTTCTATAAGTAAGTTCTTCTTCTTCTTTTGGTGATAGAATAACAATATCAGGAATATACACTCTTTTTATTATACCAGCATTTTTTGCTGCAGTTAATCCATTTTTAGAATCTTCTAAAATCATTATATTTTTATTACTTATACCAAATTTTTTAATGACATCTAAGTATAAATCTGGAGCAGGTTTTGAATTTTTTACTTCATCACCTGCAATTATATAATCAAATTTATTTTTTAATTCTACTTTATCTAAAAAATTGTCTACTTTTTTTCTAAAACTAGAGCTAGCAACTGCTTTTTTTATACCTTTTTTCTCTAAATACTCTAATAATTCATCTATTCCTTTTTTCTTTTCTATCCCTTCTGTCTCTACTATACTGGCTGCTTCTTGTCTTTGAGCATTTAAAATATCTTCAAATATCAAATTATCTTTTAAAATATTTTTCTCTTTTATTTTCTCTTCTAATACCTTTGCTGATGACCCTATTATTTCAAAATAAAAATCTTTTGTAACTTTAATATTATATCTATTAAAAACCCTATCCCATGCTTTTATGCAAATGCTCTCTGTATCAACCATTAATCCATCCATATCAAAAATTACTAATTTAATTTTATCTTTCATATTAGTACTCTATTTTCCACATGTATCTTCTTTTAGTTAATGGATGATTTCTTAAAATAGCTATTTGTTCAGCATAAACTCTCAACACAGCTGTTATTAGCATTGGGTTAAAATAATCAATTACTTCTTTTGATGCTATGCTTGATAATCCAAAATCTTTTGCATCTACTACTGTTATTAATGCATCAAATCTTTGAAGAAAATCAAGTGCTCTTGAGTCCATAGGTCTAGTTTTTCCTTCATTCATTAATAATACAAATGGAACATCTTTTTCTACAATTTCAAATGGTCCATGGAAAAATTCTCCATCATGGAAACTTCCTGAATTTATCCATTGCATTTCCATCATTAAACAAATTGAGAAAGCATATGCAACTTCATGTGTTGCACCACTACTCATTAAGTAAATTACTGGAGCATCTTTATATTTTTCAGCAAACTCCTTAGCTTGAGGAACTACTGTTGTAACAGCTTGATCTATTAATCCATATATTTTCTCTAATCCAGATACCATTTTATCATAGTGTTCATATCCTTCAAATTGATTTAAAATTTCTACTGCTAATGTTAATACTTTTGTCATTTTTTCCAATTTAGCTGAATAACTAGCTTCAAATCCATGCTCTACTACATAATCTGCATCTTTTGTAATAGGAGAATTAGGAGTATGAGTTACTGCTATTACATGAGCTCCTAATTTCTTTGCTTTAGATGTAGCCTTTACTGTTTCAGGTGTATTTCCTCCAAGTGAACAAGTAATAACTATTGCTGTTTCATCCACTGATACTGGAGTAGCATAATTAAATTCATTTGCTGTATATAAACTCACACGAAGATTTCTAGCATTTTCCTCTAAAAAATATTTTCCTGGATATAACTCTGCTTTTGAAGCTCCACATCCTACAAAGAATACTGATTTAACATTTGGTTGTTTCCCTTTAATTTCATTGATAATTTGTTTTAGTTCCATAATAACCTCCCTAATTTTAATAATGTATTATAACGTTATATTTTAAAATAAAAAATTAATTACATGATACCAAAGAAACTTAAAATCATTCCTACTACTAAACTTCCATATAATATATAGTTAGTTTTTACACCTTTTTTTATTAGTTTTAAGACTCCTAAAGTAACTAATAAAGGTAACATATTTGGTAAAATAGTATTAAACACATCTTGTAATGGCATTGCCGATTCTCCTACTCCAAATTGTAATTTTGTAGTTATATCTACCATTGTTGCTGTCATAGCTCCTACTACCATCAACCCTACAACTGATGCTGTAAAATTTATTTTCTCCATAATTCCATTTTCATATGCTTTCATTAAATAAGTAGCACCTGATTTATATCCTAATACTAGTCCATAATATTTAGCTAAAATATGAGGAATATTATAAACTACTAATAATGCAATTGGAGCAGCTAAATTTCCCTTTTGCCCTAAGTAAATACCTATACCACATGCTATTATTCTAAAAGTTCCCCAAAAGAAAGAGTCTCCTATTCCTGCTAATGGTCCCATTAAACTCGTTTTTACACTATTTATACTAGCAGTAGGAAAATTTGGATTTTTTGCATTTTCTTCTTCCATACTTATAGCAAGTCCTAATATAAATGTACTTATTTGTGGTGTTGTATTAAATATTTCTAAATGTCTTTTCAATGCTTTTGCTAAATCCTCTTTATTTGGATAGATTTTCTTTAATGCTGGAATCATTGCATAAACAAATCCACCTGCCATCATTTTTTCATAGTTCCATGAAGCTTGCATAGTAAAAGATCTCCAAAAAGCACTCATTAACTCTTTTTTAGTTATTACACTTTTATTTTCTTCAAGATTCATAACTCTTCATCCTCCTCACTAACTCCACTTCCTACACTAACCTTATTAGAATCAGTTATTTGATTTACTATTATAGCTATTACAATTCCAAATAATGCCACACCTATTATATCAACTTTCATATATGAAGCTAGTAAAAAACCTAAAAAGAAATATACAGCTAATTTTTTACTTATCATCATATTAATTAATAGAGCAAATCCAAGTGCTGGCAATAATCTACTTCCTACTACTAATCCGTCCACTATTCCTTGAGGAATAGAGTTTAAAATATTAGTTACAACCTCAGCTCCAAATCCTAAAGCTAAAAACACTGTTAAAAATGATTCTAAAAAGAATAATGTAGTACTTGGAACAATATGCATGAAGGCTACCATCTTAGCATTTCCTTCTTCTGCATAATCTTCAGCTTTATGGATAAAAACAGCATTAATTATCCTTATTACAATTCCAACTGTTAATCCAAACATTGCTATTGGAACTGATAATGCTAAAGCTGCTTCTGTACTTTGACCAGAAATTATTGCAAATGAAGTAGCTAATATACTTCCTGTAACAATATCTGGTGGTGAAGCAGCCCCAATAGCTATTGCTCCAATATAAATTAATTCTAGTGCTGCTCCTATCATTACTCCTTTTACAGGATCACCTAATATTAATCCTGCTAATGTAGCTGTAACAATAGGTCTGTCAAACATACTTATTCCAAGTATCCTTCCATCCAAACGCCCTAGAGCAGAAACTAACCCTAAAGCTATTGCTTGCCCTAACATAATTTTACCCCCTTTTTATTTATTTTATAAAAGATTTTTTAAATATACTATTGGATGTGTTGGTAACTGTTGAATGTTTATTTCAACACCCTTCTCTAATATTTTTTTACTATTCTCTATATCTTTTTCATCTAAAAAAACTGCATCTCCATATTTTTGAGCATTTTCTTTTTGTCTTATTCCACCATAATTAATTTCTTTTATTTCAGAAATCCCCTCTGCTAGTCTTAATGCATCATTTGTGTTTCCAGTTACAACCATTATGACTTTTTTAGTTCCTGCTCCTAATTTTTTTATTGCTTCCTCCACAGTAAATACAGATAGCCCTACTCCAGCTGGTTTAGCTAATCCTAATGTCATTTTTTTGAATTGATCTTGAGCTGCCTCATCATTTACTACAACTATATGTTCCGCTCCTACAAAACGAGTCCATGCCATTACTATTTGCCCATGTAATAATTTATCATCTATTCTACAAAATTTGATCATCTTCATTTCCTCCTTCAATTAACTCATTTATATAAACCATTCCTTCTTTTGCTTCAATTATACAATTTTTTATTAATTCTTTATAGTCTAACTCTTCTTCATCTTCTGAACTAAGAATATATTCTAATATTAGTGCTAAACTTGAACCTGAAATTATATTCAAATTTCTATATTCTGGTAATAATTCCATTGCAGTATTAGTTATACTTCCACCTTTTATATCTGTAAACATTATTATTGTATTATCTTTATTTTTTTCTAGAATGTCTCTTAGTTTATCTTTTAAAACTCTACTATCTGGAATACTATCTCTATATGCTGAAATAAATTCAATATTATTTCTTTCACCTATTAAGATTTTTATTGAATCTTCTATTCCAGAAGCAAAATATCCATGTGATGCTACAATTATTTTTTGCAATTTAACCACCCCTTTTATCTCATTACGTTGTATAACGTTATATAATGTTTTATTTAAGCTTAGTATATTACTTTTTTTTAATTATGTCAATACTTTTTTTATTTTTCTTAATTTATAAAATATATAAAAACTATTTGCTTTTTTCTTAATATAACATTATAATATGTAATAAGATGAATTTGAGGAGGGTTTTTATATGCTTGAAAACGATATTGCTATTCCACTATATTCTCAATTAAAAGATAGAATTATATCTGCTATTAATAATGATGAATTAAAATATGGAGAAAAAATTCCAACTGAAATTGAAATAATGGAACAGTACAATGTAAGTAGAATAACTGTTAGACGTGCTATTGAAGAGTTAGTAGAAGAAGGATATTTAATAAAAAAACAAGGAAAAGGGACTTTTGTTATAAAAAATAAAATTGAAAGAAAATTAACATACTCTTATAAAAATACTCAACCTATAAGTTTTACAAAAGAACTAGAACTTAACAATATCATTCCTAGTGCTCAAGTTATTGATTTAAAAATAATTGATCCTATTGAAGAGTTTAATAAAATGCTTAATATAAATTTAAATGATAAGTTGATTTATATGAAAAGACTAAGATTAGCCAATAATATTCCTACAGCTATTGAAATAAATTACTTTTCTTATACTTATTTTGAAGAACTTTTAAATAAAAATTTAACTGGTTCCCTTTATAAAATTTTAGAAGAAGATTTTAAAGTATTTCCTAATAAAAATTTAAAGTTAGAATTAGAAGTTGTAAAAGCTAATGATGAACAAAGTAAACTTTTAAATATACCTATTTCAAAGCCGCTATTTCTATTCTTTGGAATAACTGCTGACAATAATAATAATCCTATTCATATAGCTAAAAGATATTTGATTGCTTCTAAATACAAATTTTCTCTTTAATTTTCTCTAATTTAAAAGAGATGCCAAAAATTTGGCACCTCTTTTATCTCAATATCAATCCCTCGTCCATAACAAAGTTAGGTACAACCTCAATCTCTAACTCTGACAGACTAGCTCTCACCAATGTAACCTTATATCTATCTCCTATACTATAAAATTTACCTGTGTCAGTATCTCTCATTACATACTCTCTATCATCAAACTCATAGTAGTGTTTAGCTGAAACTACGTCCCAGAAACACTCTACATGATCCTCAGTTTCAAAGAATACTCTCTTATTACTAAATCCAACAATTGTAGCATCATACTCTTCTCCAACTTTATCCATCATATATTCCACAAGTTTAATTTTTACGCTTTCGTCTTCTACTTTCATAGCAGCTCTCTCTGTTTTAGAAATATGAGCACAAGTTACAGGTAACTCCTCCATATTTTTTATAATAGTTTTCTTATTTGGATAACCATGTAATACCGAATTTAAAATTCTATGCACAGTTAAATCTGCATATCTTCTTATTGGAGATGTAAAATGTGTATAGTATCCAGATGCAAGTCCAAAGTGTCCATAATTTTCTACTGTATACTTAGCTTGTTTCAATGCCATTAGTATCATCTTATGAACTAATAGATTAATTCCCCTCTCTTTAGAATCTTCTATTATTTTTTGAAACTGTTTAGGGTGTATTTCTTCTAAAGAGTGTATTCTATATTTAAACTTTGCTAAAGTTTCATTCAGATTTTTTATTCTTTCCATATCTGGCTTTTCATGAGTTCTATATACAGATGGTATCTCTAACCAGAAAAGTTTTTCTGCCACTGTTTCATTGGCAGCTATCATAAAATCCTCTATTATTCTTTCAGATTCTCCTCTATCTCTACTCTTAATATATTCAACTTTTCCCTTTTCATCTAATACAAGTTTTATCTCTGGAATATCAAAATCTATACTTCCTCTTTTATATTTTACCTCTCTAATTATTTTAGAAAGTTCTAACATATCCATTACCATATCTTTTATAGGAGCATAAGTTTTTAAAGTTTCCTCATCTCCAGCTATCATCTTATTGACATTATTATATGTCATTCTATATGCTGTCTTTATAACTGATTTATATGTATCAGAGTCTACAACCTTTCCTTTTTTATCTATTTCCATCTCGCAAGTAAAAGTAAGTTTGTCCTCATTAGGATTTAAAGAGCAGATACCATTAGAAATCTCTTTAGGGAACATAGGTAGTACTCTATCTACTAAATATACAGAGTTTCCTCTCTTATATGCCTCTCTATCTAATACTGACCCTTCAGGAATATAGTGGGATACATCAGCTATACTTACAATCAATTTATAGTTTCCATTTTTTAATTTTTCTACATAGACAGCGTCATCTAAGTCCTTAGCATCATCGCCATCTATTGTTATAATAGGTAGATGTCTTAAATCCTTTCTTCCCTCTAACTCTTTTTTCCCTATCTCCATAGGTATTCTTCTAGCCTCTGCCATTGCTTCAGGTGGAAAAGTTTCAGACATTCCTTCTCTAATAATCAATGCCTCTATCATATTTTTAGTATCATATGGATTTCCAAGTATCTCTACTATTTCTCCCTCTGGTTTTCTCTCATTATCTCCCCAGAAAGTTATTCTTACCACTACCAACTGATTATTTTCGGCATTTTTCATTCTTATAGATGGAATATAGATATCTCTTCCAAAAGAATGGGTAGGAGTTACAAAACCAAAGTTCTTATTTTTTTGGAATATTCCTATAACTATATCCTTATCTCTGCTTATTACTCTTACTACTTCTCCCTCTTTTTTTCTGTCTCCCTTCATACCTGCTGTAAGTCTTACAAAAACTGTATCTCCATCAAGAGCTCCATTAAATCCACTCTTTGGAATAAATATCCCCTCATCTTCAGTATCTACAAAAGCAAATCTATCCTTTATTATACTAAATACTCCTTTAATATATCCTTGTGTTTCTGGAAGATTATACTTTCCTCTATTATTTTTGATAAGCTCACCATCACTTACCCATTTCTCTATTATCTCTCTATTCTCTTTTTTAAATTTTGGAGACCATCCTAACATCTTAGTTATCTCATCAAGTTTTAAACCTTTTCCCTTTGTATTTTTAAATATATCTTTTAATTTCTCTAACTCTTTTTCTATTTTCATAATTTACCTCCTCAAACTTTTTAACCAATCTCTCATCTCTAAAGTATTTCTATGTATTTTTCCACCAATACTCTCTAAATATTCTATCTTCTTATCAATCTCATAGATAATCCCCTCATCTAAATCCTTATCAACTATCTCTCTTATTTTTTTTACATTTGGATAATCTCTATTTTTTTCTATCCCATCAGCTATATATATTATTCTACTAAGCTTAGATAATCCTTTTTTGCCTATTGTATGATATTTTATGGCTTCTAAAATCTCTTTATCTTCTATTTTTAACTCTTCTTTTACTATTATATAGCCTACAAATCCATGTAATATTTCAGTTATCTTTATATCTTCTTCAGTTAATTCATCTGCAAAATATTTTCTACACACCTCTTCTAATTTTCCAACTTCTACACTTTTAGCTATATCATGTAAAATTGCTGCTACTCTAGCTTTTTCTTCATTCACACCATATTTTTTAGCTAGCTCCACAGCTTTTTCCTCTACTCCTAAAGTATGTATATATCTTTTCTCAGTTACTCTTTCTTTAACCATCTCTCTCAATTTTTCTAACATTTTCCCTCCTTAAAAAAATGGAAAATAATCCAGATTATTTATATCTAAATCCTTTTCTACATTATATCATATTTAGATATTCTCTCTAATAAAATTAATCTGTTTATTTTCCATCACACATTAAATATTTGTATTTCTTGTATAAATTTTTGAGAAACTTCCTGTTTCCTCTTTACCATCTATTAAAAACTTTATTTTTCTGATATTTCCTATCTCTGTAACACTATTTACTATAGAGTATATTGCTAACAAATTTTTTCTATTCTCTACTTTTAGCTCCAACATATTAGCATCTACATCTATATAGAGCATATCACCTTTTATAAAGATATTTCCTATCTCTATTTGAGAAGTTTTTAAAATCTTACTCTCCCATAAATTTTCCATACTTACTTGAACAATTTTTCTTATTTTATCCTTTGGTTTTATATAGAGTGGAATCTCCTTTTCTTTTCTTAATAACTTATCTACATTATCTGAAACTACATAGAAATTTATTTTTTCTACTTTTCCTTCTTCAGTAACTACTTTTTCTTTATTAGTTATCTCTATTATATTTATCTTTTTTGAAGAGCTTCTCATTTGAAAAAACATTACACCACTTACTATAACTATTCCCCAAATTATACAAACAACTGCTATTAATTTTTTATTCAAAAGCCACACCTCTTTCTAATAAAAATTTTCTCTTACCATTTTAGCTATCTCTTGAGCCATTTTCTTTTGAGAAGTTGAACTTGTTAATTTTTTTATATCATCACTATTATTTATAAATCCTAATTCTATTAATACTCCAGGACCATTAAATCCTCTCAGTACAGCAAAATTTGCTCCATGTATTCCTCTATCTTTCATTCCCATAGCTTTAGCTAATGCTGAGGATGTCTTTTTAGCAAAACCTATTGATATCTCTTGATTTTTCTTATAAGCTAGTTCTCCCATTATCTGTACTATATTATTAGTTTTTTCTCCATATTTATCCCCAACACTGTTTTCAAAAGCAGCTATTCTCTCAGCATAAGGGGAAGATTTTTTAGAAAAATAGAATACCTCTGTCCCAGTAAGAGTATTTTTCACAGCTGAGTTTACATGTATACTTATAAACATATCTGCCTTGGCCCTATTAGCTATTCTTGGTCTTTCTCCTAAAGTCACAAATACATCACTATCTCTAGTCATAACCACGTTAAAATCTTTTTTTAACTCATCTCTTAAATATCTAGCCACTGAAAGAGCAATTGTTTTTTCATAATATTTCTTATATCCTATAGCTCCAGGATCCTTTCCTCCATGTCCAGCATCAATAGCTATAGTATATTGCTTCTTAGTACTTTTATCATTAAAAGAAAATACAAAGTCATTTCCACTAAAGAATGTTGAATAGGATATATTTTTATTTAATTTTATAAAAAAACCTACTGAATTTCCATAATTCACTGTAGAAAAATCCTCTACATACTTTGAAGTATAGTTTTTATCATTTATCTTAGTTGAAAGATTACTTCCTGGAAATTCTATAAATATAAGTCTATTATATGAATCATAGTTTATCTGATAGGCTGACTTATTACTTCCAGTAAATATAAAAGAGAGTTTACTTCCCTTTTCACTGACAGAACTAATCGTTCCTCCAAAACAAATACTTCCAATAATTAGAAATAATATTAAAACTCTTTTCATTAACCTCTCCATCTCTTATAAATATTTAGGCTACTATTAACTTAAAGATAACCAACATATTAAGAAAAAAGAGGGTAGGAAATTGTTTCCTTAAACCCTCCTAAAACTTTTTTATATTATTGTAATACTGTTGATATAGCAGATTTTCTAAAAGTAATTTTTACTCCTTTATCTACTCTTACTTCTACATAATCTCCTAATACTGCCACTACTGTTCCTTTTATTCCACCAACAGTTATAACTTCAGACCCCTCTTTTATAGAGTCTAACATCTCTTGCTGTTTCTTTTGTTTTTTCTTATTTGGTAATATTAATAGGAAATAAAATACTGCTATCCATATAGCAAAAGTAAGTATCATCCCACCGTATTTTCCTAATAGTTGTTCCATTATTTATCCCCCTCTGACAAAAATTTTCTTCTCCTTAGTATACCACAAAACAATCTATTTTTCAAACTATTTAAAAAATGATTTAACTTTATCTAACCATGTTTTATGCTTTTTATAATTTTTTTCTTTTAAACTATCTTCAAAAGCTCTCAATAATTTTTGTTGTTCTTCATTTAAGTCTATTGGAGTTTCTACTACTACTTTTACTATTTCATCTCCTACTATAGAACCTCTTAGAGCAGGTAATCCTTCTCCTCTCATTCTAAAGCTCTTACCTGTTTGAGTTCCTGCTGGGATTTTTATAGTTTTTTTACCTTTTAAAGTAGGTACTTCTACTTCTCCACCTAGTGCTGCAGTAGTAAATTTAATTGGTATTTCGCACATGATATCCATCTCATCTCTTTCAAAGATAGCATGCTCTTTTACTCTTATTATTACATATAAATCTCCATTTGGTCCACCAGTTTCACTAGCTTCTCCCATACCTTCTAATCTTAATTTTTGTCCTGTTTCTACCCCTGCTGGAATTTTTACTTTTTTCTCTACTGTTTCTCTAGCTATTCCTGTTCCACCACAAGATTTACATTTCTTCTCAGGTACTTTTCCTTTTCCATGGCACTCATCACATTCCATTTGACTTACCATATTTCCTAATATAGTTCTTTGAGTTACCTCTACATAACCTCTACCATTACACTTTGGACAAGTTTTCATAGAGCTTCCAGACTCTGCTCCTGTTCCATCACAGCTCTTACATTTTCCATTTCTTTTATATTTTAAAGTTTTTTCTACTCCAGTTGCTACCTCTTCAAGAGTTAATTCTACTTGATATCTTAAATCTCTTCCAGGCTCTACATAGCTTCTTCTCGAAGAACCACCAAATCCTCCTCCGAATCCACCAAATCCAGAACCTCCTCCACCAAAGAATGAACTGAATATATCTTCAAAGCCTCCAGCTCCTCCACCAAAGCCATTGAATCCTCCTCCGAATCCACCAGCTCCTTGTTCAAAGGCTGCATGTCCAAATTGATCATACTGAGCTCTCTTTTGTGCATCTGATAAAATTTGATAAGCTTCATTTACCTCTTTAAATTTTTCTTCAGCTTCTTTTTTTTCTTTATCACTTGCATTGCTAAATTTATCAGGGTGGTATTTCATGGCTGCTTTTCTATATGCTTTTTTTATCTCATCTTCTGAAGCCCCTTTAGATATTCCTAGAACTTCATAATAATCTCTTTTTTCTGCCATTTAATATTCTCTCCTTCTCTAAAAATCTCTACACATTCCCATTTATTATATCATAAATTTTAAAATTAAAGAATTTCTATTTCTATTTTTCTTATAAATTTCTCTTTTGCTTCAAGAGTTTCTATTCCATTTTTCTCTTCAATATTTCCACTGCAATTATCATAATCAGATATACCACACCAAGGTTCTAAACATACATATTCTGATCCTACCATATTCCAGAAAGCTATATATTTAAATCCTTCATAAGTGAAGTTAACATTGTATTTAGTCTTATCATTTTTTAAATTTACTTTATAAGAGTTTGGATTCTCTATTATTAGAGCATCATTTTTAAATCTATCCTTTGTTAATACAAGTTTCTTTCCTTCAAAAACTTTCTCTACTTTTTTAGAATTTATTAAAGCTCCATTTAAAACTTTTACTTCACCACTCTCTTCCTTTTCAAACTCTATATAATAATCTGAATAATCAATATTTTCTCCTACAGGAGTGGCAAATGCTGGGTGAGCTCCTAAAGAGAAATACATCTTTTTATCTCCTAAATTTTCAACTCTATACTCCATTCTTAATTTTTTTCCATTTAAGATATACTTTAAATAAAGTTTAAAATTAAAAGGATAAATTTTTAATGTTTCTTCATTACTTTCAAATAAAAATTCAATGCTTGTATCATCTTGAGAACTTACTTTAAATTCATAATCTCTAGCAAATCCATGTTTTGTAGTTATCTGATATTCTTTTCCAGCATAAAAATATCTATTATCCTTTATAGCTCCAACAAAAGGAAATAATATAGGAGAACATTTAGCCCAGAATTTTGAGTCCTTTTGCCACATATACTCTCTATTATTTTCTAAATCTCTAAGTCCTACTAATTCTGCTCCAAAACTTTCTAATCTGACTTCTAATAATCCATTATTTAATCTTAATTCCATTTTATCTCCTATCCTCCCTATAATTTAAGATAAGGGAAGAGGGGTATAACCCCATCTCCCCTTCTATCTTTTATGTTAGAACTCTATTTTTATATTTTTATTAATCTACTACTTCAGCTTCAGCTACATCGTCATCTGCTTTTTTATTTTCTTGAGCTCCTGCTTGTTGTCCAGCTTGTGCTTTTGCTTGAGCTTCTTTATAGATTTCTTCAGCAAATTTATGAGCTACTTGAGATAAGTGCTCCATAGCTTTATCTATAGCTTCTTTATCTTCTCCATCTTTTACTTTTTTAAGCTCTTCGATAGCTGCTTCGATATCTTTTTTCTCTTGCTCAGAAGCTTTATCTCCATACTCTTTTAATGATTTTTCAGTAGAAGAGATTAACATATCTGCTTTGTTTCTAGTTTCTACTAACTCTTTGAATTTTCTATCTTCAGCTTCATTAGCTTCAGCTTCTTTAGTCATTCTTTCGATATCTTCTTTAGATAGGTTAGTTGAACCAGAGATAGTTACTGTATTTTGTTTTCCAGTTCCTAAATCTTTAGCTGATACGTGTACAATTCCGTTTGCGTCAATATCAAATGTTACTTCGATTTGAGGGATTCCTCTAGGTGCTGCTGGAATTCCTTCTAGGTTAAATTCTCCTAATTTATGGTTATCAGAAGCTTTTGCTCTTTCTCCTTGTAATACGTTGATTGTAACAGCTGGTTGGTTATCTACTGCTGTTGAGAATACTTGAGATTTTTTAACTGGGATAGTTGTATTTTTCTCTATCATCTTAGTGAATACTCCTCCAAGAGTTTCAATTCCTAATGATAATGGAGTTACGTCTAGTAATAATACATCTTTAACGTCTCCCATTAATACTCCACCTTGAATAGCTGCTCCAGCGGCAACAACTTCATCTGGGTTGATTCCTTTATTTGGTTTTTTACCAAAGAATGATTCTACCCACTCTTGAACTGCTGGTATTCTTGTAGATCCTCCTACTAATAATACTTCATCAATTTCAGATGGATTTAATTTAGCATCTGATAAAGCTGTTTTTGTAGGTCCTTGAGTTGCTTCAACTAGGTGTCTAGTTAAATCATTAAATTTAGCTCTTGTTAATTTCATCTCTAAGTGTTTAGGTCCTGTTGCATCCATAGTGATGAATGGTAAAGAGATTGAAGTTTCCATCATTGATGATAACTCTTTTTTAGCTTTTTCAGCTGCATCTTTTAATCTTTGGTAAGCCATTTTATCATTTGATAAATCTATTCCTGTTTCTTTTTTAAATTCAGAAGTTAACCAATTGATGATTTCAGCGTCGAAATCGTCTCCTCCTAAGTGGTTGTTTCCTGCAGTTGCTATAACTTCGATTACTCCATCAGCTATTTCAAGTACAGATACGTCAAAAGTTCCCCCTCCAAGGTCAAATACTAGAACTTTTTCCTCTTTTTTCTTTTCTAGTCCATAAGCTAGTGCTGCTGCAGTTGGTTCATTGATAATTCTTTTTACATCTAATCCAGCAATTGCTCCAGCGTCTTTAGTTGCTTGTCTTTGAGAGTCTGTAAAGTAAGCTGGTACAGTGATTACTGCTTCTTTAATCTCCTCTCCTAAATAAGCTTCAGCATCTTTTTTAAGTTTTTTAAGTGTCATAGCAGAAATTTCTTGTGGAGTATATTTTTTTCCAAAGATTTCTACTTTGTAGTCAGAACCCATATGAGTTTTGATTGAACTTACAGTTGAAGTTGGATTTGTAATAGCTTGTCTTTTTGCTATCTCTCCTACTATAATCTCTCCATTTTCTTTTACGTTTACTACTGATGGAGTAGTTCTTGCTCCTTCAGCGTTAGGGATAACTGTTACGTTACCTCCTTCCATTATTGCCACACAAGAGTTTGTTGTTCCTAAGTCAATACCAATTATTTTACTCATTTTTAAAACCTCCTAAAATACTCTTCAATTTATATAAAAATTTTTATTTACTATATTATTAATTATCCTCTTTTACAAACTTTAACCATTGATGGTCTGATTACTTTACCTTTCATTGTATATCCTTTTTGAAGCTCTAATACAATGTGGTCATCTTCAAATTCTGGATTATCCTCTACCATTACAGCATGGTGGAATACTGGGTCATATTTCCCCTCAGCCTTTATTTCCTCTACTCCTTCAGACTCCATAATTCCTTTTAATTGTCCTAGTATCATATCCACACCTTTTACCAGTCCATCAAAATCTTTTGTAGCAGAAGAAGCTGTTATTGCTCTTTCTAAGTTGTCTAATCCATCTAATAGTTTAGTTATTATCTTTTCAGAAGCAAATTTTCTAAGCTCTTCCATCTCTTTTTCTTTTCTTTTTGTAAAGTTTTGAAATTCAGCTTGTTTCCTTAGATATGATTGTTTCCAATCTTCTACTTCTGCTTGTAATTTTCCAATTTCTTCATCTTTTTTTGCTAATATATCTTCTTGCTTTGTCTCTTCTACTTTTGTATCTTCATCTTTACAAGAGCACTCACATTCTGGTCCACATCCACACTCTTTTTTCTCTTCTTCTTTTTTCCCAAACATCTCTTTTATCTTATCTTTCATCGATTTCTTCCTTTCTCTCAATCTGATTTTGATTTATTACTTTATTAACCTCTTGAGTTACATATTTTATAAGTCCCATTGTCTTAGAGTAAGCCATTCTCTTAGGTCCTATTACTCCAATTACTCCTTGTGAATCTCCTATACTATAAGTTGAATACACAAAACTATAATCCTCTAGACCTCTTATTCCTAACTCATCTCCAAATACTACCTCTACTCTACCATCAGTAGTATTTCTTGTATTTATTATATGTTCAAATATTCCTCTAATATCTTTTCTTTGATTGAAAAGTTCTAGAGCTTCTGAAACCTCATTAACATGTTTATCTCTAAATATACTTGGTACATTATTAATAAATAGTTTTCCATCCTCTTCATAATGCTGTGCCACTTTAGGAATAAGTTTTTTCTTTCCTATTATGTAATCCTCTATATCTGTTTGAGTCAATTCCTCTAACTTCAATCTTTCATTTATCTCTTCAGCTAATTCTTGTAATTCCTCTTTAGTAATAGGTTCTTTCAAAATTAACTTTTTAGTCCTTACAGATCTATTTTCTAAAACAATTATAGCTACTATCATAAAATTATCTATATGGACCAACTCTATTTTTTTTACTCTCTCTATCATTACTGCTGGTTCCATAGCGATTCCTGCATAAGTAGTCAACTTTGAAAGAAGTGAAGATGTATGTTGTAATAACATATCTAACTCATTTACACGATTTTCATAGGCTAATTCTATATTTTCTCTCTCCTGCTTTGTAAGTTTTTCAACTTTTAAAAGTTCATCAAGATAATATTTATATCCTTTATCAGTAGGTATTCTTCCAGAAGATGTATGAGTCTTAGCTATAAATCCCATATCTTCCAAATCAGCCATTACATTTCTGATAGTTGCTGACGAAAGGTCAATTCCATATTTTTTTACCAATGTCCTAGATCCTATAGTATCACCAAAATTAAGATAATAGTTTACTATAGCATTTAATACGAGTTTTTCTCTCTCTGTTATAGACATCTTTATCACCTTTTTGTTAGCACTCATTTATCAAGAGTGCTAATTCTTATAATGTAAATATATAACATTTTTCATTTTTTGTCAATAGTTTTTTAAATTTTTTCAGAATAAAGGGAGCTAAAATGATTTTGTATCATAATAGCTCCCTATTTTTAATTATATTTTTTTTAAAATATTCATTAGTTTTTTTATATCAATTGGCTTGGGAATATGGTCATTCATTCCACAGTTTTTAGCCTTTTGAATATCATCCAAAAAAGTATTGGCAGACATTGCTATAATCTCTATATTTTTAGAATCCTCTCTTTCTAATTCTCTTATAACCTTAGTTGCCATATATCCATCCATAATTGGCATCTGAATATCCATTAATATAAGATTTATTTCTCCTATCTTAGAATTTTTAAAAATTTTTACTGCTTCTTCTCCATTATTTGCTACTATTACTTGTGCTTTAGTAAGAGTTAATAAATCATGAGCTATTTCACAATTCAATTCATTATCTTCTACAAGTAATATTTTTTTCCCACATAAATCTATATCTTCTAATTTTTTTTCTTCTATTATCTCTTCTTTCATTTCTTTTTTTCTTGTTTCTCTTTCAAAAGGAAGAAATACCCTCTCCAAAAACTCCTTAGTCATTCCAAAACCAGTATCTTTTATTTCAAAACGAAAATTAGAATATATATCTCTTTTTATCTCTTCTATTGTTAAACTTATTTTATCTCCAACTCTTGTATATTTAAAAGCATTAGAAATAATATTATTTAAAATTTGACGTATCTTATTAAAATCTCCTATAACATGATTATGTTTAATCTTATATATTACTTCAAAATCTTTTTGCATTTTTTTAGCATCAACTTCAAATAATATTAAACTTTCTTCTATGCTTTCTTTCAATAAAAATTCTTCTCTATTTAATTCATATTTTCCAAAATCAGCTTTTGATAAATCTAAAATATCGTTTATTAAGTTTAATAATTGTTTACTTGAACTATTAATTTTTTCTAAATACCTTGCCACTTCATTTGGATTATTTATATGGGATTTTGCTAATTCAGATAATCCTATTATTCCATTTAAAGGAGTTCTCATATCATGTGACATATTTGAAAAAAATATATTTCTTGATTCCATATTTTTCTCCATAGTATTCAATGAATCTTTTAATAATTCAATATGTTCTAATTGTTGTTTTTTTCATCATTAATCTCTTTAAAACATAAAATAACTTCATTAGTACTTAAAGATTCATCATAAAGTACTCTTACATTTACCCATCTATATTCATTTCCAAATTTTCTCTTAAAATCTCCACCAAAATCTCTAATTCTTCTTTTTACTAAATCTCTTATGCTTTCTATTGAAAATACCTTTTGAAATTCTTCTCTTGCTTCTAATTCTATTACATCAAGTAATATATCTAAAAACACTTGATAATTTCCCACTTGAGACAATAATTCCTTCATATATCCGGAACCTTTTAATATAAAATGTTTTTCTTTTTTAAAATCAATACGATAAATTGCATAATATGAATTTCCTAAAATTCTTACAGCCTCATTTGTTTCCTCTATTTTTTTATTTAAACATATATCTCTATAATAGACTATTATCCCTACTATTACAAAAAGAATAAAAATACCTATATAAAAATGGTATAATTCTTTTACTTCACTTAAAAGAGTACTATAAGGTATAGTAAGTACAGATATCCATCCATTTTTAGACAGTGAATAATAAACTCCTCTTTTTTTACCTTGCATATCAATAGTAAAAGAATCAGCAACATCATGTTTCCCTTCTAAAATTTCTTCTAATACTTTTTGAATATATACTTTTATCTCTGCTTCACTATTTTTATTTTCATGTATACTATAAATTATATTTCCTTTTACATCACAAAGATAATAAGAACTTCCTACAGGTAATTCACTAATCTCCTCTTTCTCTGATAACTCATCTAAATATATATCAACAGCTAAAATATCATTCTTTTCATTTATTTTTTTGGCTACTGTAAATCCTATTTCACCTGTTCTAACATCTCGATAGGTATCTGTATATATAACATTTCCATTAGCTAGAATAGCTAAATTATACCATTCAGCTTTATCTATATCAAAAGTTTCATCCCCTTCCCAATAAGTTGCACCTATTATTTTCTTATTTATAGCTGCATATACTTCTACTTTCTTTGTATTTAGTTCTTGATTAATATAATCAGTATAATTTTTCATCCATTCTCTTAACTCTTTTTCGGTTCTATTCTTTTTAATTTGATCATCCAACCATATACTTGCAGTTCTAACAAACATATCATAATTTTCTATTTTTCCATTTTCTTTTATTAATAAATGCTCTGATACCTCTTCCCCCATTAATTGAATATTATCTAAAATTTTTTTTCTAACCATCATTAAAGAAATTATAGATAAAACTATAAAAAATAAAAGTATCGTTAATCCAAATAGTGCTCTTTTTCTAATATATTTTTTCACTTTTCCTTTCATTCCTTTACTCCATATATTTTATATGCTCATAAAAATAGTATATTCTATCTCATATTTTTAGTCAATGTTTAAAATCCAATAACTAAATTCAGTTTAAATAAAAAAAAGAAACTATGTAATTTAAAATTTACAATAGCTTCTTTTTTAAATATTATTTTTTAAACATAATTTTTACTGTACTTCCTATCCCTATCTTACTTTCAATCTCTATATTAATATTTAATATATTTGCTATCTTCTTTACAATAGAAAGTCCTAATCCATGGCTTCCTTCTTCCCTACTTCTTGCTTTATCTTCTCTATAAAATTTTTCAAAAATCTTATTTAAATTTTCTTCACTAATTCCTTTTCCTCTGTCAATTATTTCAATTGTGATATTTTTATCTTTTTTTAAAATAATTGTTACTTTTTTCTTATTTCCATATTTTACAGCATTCTCTATTAAATTTATTAATAGTTGTTTTAGTAAAAAATTATCTGAAATTATAGTATATTCTTCAGAAATAATTATTTCTATCTCTTGAAATGGATACAAAATTTTTAAATCTTTAACTATATTTATTATTAAATCTTTTAAATTAATCTCTTCTTCATTTATATAATTCTCTTCATCCTTAGCTAAAAATAATAATTTATTTACTAAATTAGCCATATTTTTACTTTCTTCCCCTATTGCATCTAAACTTTCCTCTACTAACTCTTTATTTAAATATCCCCATCTTTTTATCAGATCTACATATCCACTTATTACAAAAATTGGAGTTTTTAACTCATGGGAAGCATTATTTACAAAATCTATCTGCTTTTGTGTCTGTTCTTTTAGTCTTTTTAACATATTATTATACGAAATAATAACTTGTTGAAATTCATAGTATTCGTTTTCTTTAAAATTTGTATCCAAACTTTCTAAATTTATCTCATTAGTTAATCTCTGAAGTTCATTCAAAGAGAATGTAAATCTATTATAAAATCTTTTTGAAATAAAATAAGCTAATAAAGTTGTAAAAATTAAAATTAATGTAGATAAACCAATAATATTTAACATCAATCTTTTTTCAGCTTTTAAATTTTTTATAATATATACTTCTAAATTAGGATATTCCTTTATATTTATTTTTCTTTTTAAATATTGAAGATTATAATAACCACACTCTTTCACAATATCATAATAATCTTCATTCTCTACTTGTTTTAACTCATTTTCTGAATAACTTTTTGATAATATTTGTCCATTTAATTCAAAAATAATAGAACTCCCTAATATTTTAGGAGCTTCATCTAAAGCAGAATCAATTATATCATTTATTTTTCTACCACTCTCTAACTTTTCCTTAAACTCTTTTGTTTCGTACTGTAAAAAACTATCGATAGCATATAAATCATCAGCAGAACTTCTCTTTATATATGCTTCAACAGTTATAAAAATCACTATACCTGAAAAAGTAAAAATTAAAATTAAAATCATATAGCTTTTTAAAAGCATTTTAGATATCTTTTTCATAAGAATCTCCTCTTTTAAGATTTAACATATATCCAAATCCTCTAATATTTTGTATATATTTTTTATTTGGAGCTTCTATCTTTTTTCTTAGAGAATTTAAATATACGTCGACTATCTTCTCTTCTCCTTCAAAATCATATCCCCATATTTCTGTTATAATCTTTTCTCTTGAAATAGTTATCTCTCTATTTAAAATAAATAGTTCCAGCAATCTATATTCAGTTTTAGTTAGAGATACTTTTCTTTTTTCTATAATTAGCTCTTTTTTAATAATATCTAAAACTAAATCTTCATATTTTAATTGATTAAGTTCTTGATAATCTTTCTTATTTCTTAAAGCAACTCTCATTCTAGCAAAAAGTTCCTCTATATTAAAAGGTTTAGTTATATAATCATCAGCACCCATATCTAATAGCTCAACTTTGCTTCTAATATTTTCTTTTGCAGTTAATACTATTATAGGTACATCTGAATTTTTTCTTAACTCCTTACAAACTTCCTCTCCTGAAATTTCAGGTAACATCAAGTCTAATAAAATTAAATCATATCTTATTAATTTAGCCTTTTCTAATCCCTCCTTTCCATCTTTAGCTAAACTTACTAAATACCCTTCATGTTCTAACTCCAATTGTAAAATTCTTCTTATTCTTAAATCATCTTCTATAATTAAAATATTCTTCATTTCTTCACCTCTTATATTATTTTAACATTTATAAGATAAAAATTTAAATAATTTAAAAGTTTTCTTTTGAGATAATTTTTGATTTACTATCTTTGCAATAATATAAGATAAAAAAATACTAAATAATACATCTGAAGTCCAATGATATGAAAGGTATATTCTACTAATTCCAACCATTCCTCCTATAAAAAATAAGATCAATTTTACAATTTTATTTTTTAAATTAAAACTCAAAAACCAAATTGTTGTAAATATAGTTATTGTATGTCCTGATGGAAAAGAATGATAACTAGAATTCCACAATAAATTATGTTCATATAAATATTTTAATCCATAAAATCTATCTGGAGAGAAACTAACATATGGTCTTTCTCTTCCTATTATTCTCTTTAAAATTGAAACCACTATTCCTGAACTCAAAAATGTATATATATTTCCTTTTATAAAAAAATAATATTTTTTTTGTTTAGTATTTTTTATCATATAAATAAAAAACAATGTCAAAATAATTTCAAAATATCCCTCTCCTAATTTAGTAATATTTTGGAAAAAAATATCTACTTTTTCTTTATCTAAATAATTATAAAATATACTCACATAATTATTTCCTATCAGTTTTGTTATTGTCATATCTAATTTTAGAATAAAGTTATACATAAAATCACCTCAACATTATTTTAATAGTAAATAGTTAAGATTTCGTTAATTTTACTTTTTTATACTAATTTTAACTTTTCTATACTATAATGAATATGTTAATACTAATAACTTAGGAGGAAAAATGTCTACTAAACTATTATTAAAAAAATTTCTTCAAGCTTCTGAGATTTTAAAAACTTGCCAAAAAGAAGTTATTCAAGATTTTAAAAATTATGATTTTTTTGAAGAAATTACATTAAATTATTCTGATAGCAATTTTATTACTTTATTTAAAAAAAATTTTTTTTACTATTCTTATGCTAAGCCTTATAAATGAAAGTAATATTCCTAAATCTGGGATTATCTCCTATGGAAAAATAATCATATTTTTAAGGCGGGTAATAACTTCTGTTGATAATATTTTAGATGAAGAAAAAAAAGGAAATATTTTTATAAATTCTCTTAATAACCCATTAGTAGAAAATAGTTTTATTTCTCTTATTACACAAGAACTTCTGACTAAAGAAATTTTAAAATTAAATTGTAATAATAAAAAAAGTTAATTTAAAGGATTATTTATAGAATAATACTCTTATTTCTTGATTAAACATAAATTATATGCTATTTTATTAATATATTTTTATTGTGGAGGTTATGATGAAAAATCTTAATTTATTAATAAAACCAGCCTCTAGTACTTGCAATTTACAATGTAAATATTGTTTTTATTATGATGTGGCTGACAATAGAGAAATTAAAAATTATGGAATAATGGATGATGAAACACTTGAAAATATGGTAAAAAAAGTCTTTGAGGAAGTAGAATATCAAGTTAATTTTGCTTTTCAAGGAGGAGAACCTACAACAGCTGGAATAGAATATTTTGAAAAATTTCATTTTTTTGTAGAAAAATATAATACTAAAAAAATTCATGTCACTTTTGCTCTTCAAACTAACGGAACACTAATAAATAAAAAATGGGTTACTTTTTTTAAAAAATATAACTATCTAATAGGAATATCTTTAGATGGAAATAAAGATATTCATGATACCTTTAGATTGGATAAAAAAAATAATGGAACTTTTTCTCAAATTTCTAAAAATATAAAACTTTTAAAAAAAGAAGGAGTAGAATTTAATATTTTAACTGTTATAAATAAACTCACTGCTCAAAATGGAAAACTCATTTATAATTTTTATAAAAATAATGGATTTAGATATTTCCAATTTATTCCATGTCTAGATGCTCTTTATGATACAGAAAAAAAAGATTTTACTCTTACAGCAGAGGATTATGGGAATTTTTTAAATGATACTTTTGAATTGTGGTATCAAGATATAATGAGTGGAAAGAGAATAAGTGTGAGATATTTTGATAATATAATAAAGATTATTTTAGGAGAACAGCCAGAAGCTTGTGATATGGTTGGACATTGTAATATAAATGCTATTATTGAAGCTGATGGAAGTATTTATCCTTGTGACTTTTATGTTTTAGATGAATATAAATTAGGAAATATCAATAATTCATCATATACAAACCTTTTTAACACTAAAGTTGAACAAGATTTTTTACACTCTTCTCTAACTATACATAGTAGTTGTAAAATGTGTCCATATTTTAAAATTTGCCGTGGTGGATGTAGACGTCATAAAAATTTAGATAAGAATAATGAATATAAAAATAGATTTTGTCACAGTTATCAAATGTTTTTTGAAAAAAATATAGATAAACTTTTAAAAATAACTAATTTCATAATTAAAACTAGAAATACATCAAAAAATTATAACTAAGATTATATTTTTTCTTCTTAATTATTTAAAAAACTAAAATTTTCCATTCACTTTATTCACTAAGGATTGACTATTAAGAGTTGATCCTTAGTATATTTTATTTTTTAATATACTAAAAAATAAAACAATCATTAAATTTAATTTAATGATTGTTTATCTTTAATAAATATTATTTTTTATAATTTTTTAAACTTTTAATCAATTATCTTTTTTTAGCTTCTTCGAACTTTGCCCATACTCCAGCTTTAACTAAAATTGATTTTACAGTTCTAGTTGGTTGAGCTCCATTTAATAAGAATTTTACTATTTCTTCCTCTTTTAATACTACTCTAGAATCTTCTAATGGGAAGTAGTTTCCTAAATAAGCAACTGCTTTACCATCTCTTTTTGATAATGCTTCCATAGCTACAACTCTATAAGAAGGTCTTTTTTTGTCTCCTAATCTAGTTAATCTTAATTTTAACATAAACTTCACGTCTCCTTTTATTATTTATATTTTAATCTTTAAATTATTTATTAATTTTTAGAATGGAAATTTTCCACCCTTTCCACCTTTAAACCCACCAAATGATGGTAATGAAGGCATTTTCCCACCACTGAACATTTTCATCATAGCTTTCATTTGCTCAAATTGCTTTAAAAGTCTATTTATATCTGCTACCTCTGTTCCACTTCCTTTAGCAATTCTTTGCTTTCTGCTAGCTTTTAATATTTCAGGTTTCTTTCTTTCCTCTTTAGTCATAGATTGAATTATCGCTTCTACCTTTTTCATCTCTTTTTCAGCAGGAGCTAAATCTCCAATCTGTCCCATACCTGGTATCATTTTTAAAATACTTCCTAACGAACCAAGTTTTTTAATATTTTGTAGTTGTTTTAAGAAATCATCTAAATCAAATTTTTGAGTTCTGATTTTTTCTTCTAGTGACTTTGCATCTTCTTCATCTATTGCACTTTGTGCTTTTTCAACTAATGATACAACATCTCCCATTCCTAATATTCTTGAAACAAGTCTTTCTGGATGGAAAAGCTCTATATCATCAATTTTCTCTCCAACTCCTACAAATTTTATAGGTTTTCCTACAACTGCTTTTATTGAAAGAGCAGCTCCTCCTCTAGTATCTCCATCTAATTTTGTAAGTACTACTCCATCTATATTTAACACATTATTAAATGACTCTGCTAAATTTACAGCATCTTGTCCTATCATAGCATCTACTACTAATAGTATCTCTTGTGGTCTAGTTAATCTCTTTATCTCTTTTAACTCATCCATAAGCTTTTCATCTATATGAAGTCTTCCTGCTGTATCTATTATCATATAAGTAGAACCTAACTCTTTAGCCTTGGCAAGTCCTCTTTCACAAATTCCAACAGCATCCTGATGATTTTCTTCTGAATAAACTTCTATTCCTGTTTGTTCTCCTAAAACTTGTAATTGTTTGATAGCTGCTGGCCTATATACGTCAGCTCCTACCATAAGAACTTTTTCATCTTGTTTTTTTAAGTAGTTACCAAGTTTAGCAGCAAAAGTAGTTTTTCCTGCTCCTTGCAATCCTGCAAGCATAAGTACAGTAGGATTTCTTACTCCCTTAGTAAGTCTAGCATTAGTTCCACCTAAAAGTTCTACCAATTCATCATTTACTATTTTTATAAACTGTTGCCCTGGATTTATTCCTTTTAATACATCAGTTCCAATAGCTTTTTCTTGAATCTTTGCTGTAAAATCTTTTACAACTTTATAGTTAACATCCGCTTCTAAAAGGGACATTTTTACCTCTCTAAGAGCATCTTTTATATTACTTTCACTTAGTTTTCCATGACCTCTAACTTTTTTAAAAATTTCTTGAAATCTAGAACCTAAATTATCTAACATACTACACCTCAACTAAAATAGCTTTTCTATTATCTCATCTAGTCTTTCTTTCTTGAAATCCTCTTTCAAGCTTAAGAGTTCATTATATACTCTTCTTTCTCTTTCATGAAATCCTAGCTTCTCTTCATATTCTCTCAGTTGTTTTATTCCTCTTTTTATATTATCATATACCGCCTGTCTACTCACGCCATTATTTTTAGCTATCTCCGAAAGAGATAAATCCTCTTCAAAGTGATTGATTAAATACTCTTTTTGCTTATCGCTTAACAGATTTCTATAATAATCTAATAGGGTTGAAACTTCTAAAAACTCATCTAATTCCATTATATCACCAGCATATTATATAAAATTTTCCAAAAACTGTCAAGTGTTTTTTCTTTACAATTTTGATTTTTTAATATTATATATCCCTATATAAAAAGAACTGTTACAACTATATTGCAACAGCTCTTTTCTTCTTATTTTAAATTTTTAATTCTAATTTTTCTCCATATCTAAGTTTATTTCTCATTCCTTGGATAATATTATCAAGTTTTGTTAAATCCTCTAATATTCCTCTCTCTTCTTCAGTAATATTCATAATTTTATAAATACCACCATTATTTATAACTATTCTCTTATCTCCCATAAGAGCAAGTAAAGGGTCATGTGTAGCCATTAAAACTATTTTTTCCTCTCCTACAAGTAAGTCTAAAGCTTTTTTTCTATCTATCCCCGCGTTTTCTATCTCATCTATAAGAACTATTGGAGAGGTACTTAATATTGCTGTATCTGCTATCATAAGCGCTCTTGATTGTCCACCACTTAAACTTGTAATTGGAGTATCTATTTTAAATTTCTCTCCAGCTAATTCATTAGCTTTTTCAAAAATTCTTCTAATTACTTCTTCTTCATTCTCAACCATTCTACTCTTAGCATGTAACTCTAAAAATTCATAAACAGTTAAATCCATTACAAAGTTCATATTTTGTGAAAGTTGAGCTACTAATTTATTGCTCGATGAAAATCTACTTTTTTTATCAAGAGGTTTTCCATTCACTAATATGGTTCTTTTTGTTGGTGTATCTCCTTGAGCTCCCCATTCTATATCTGCTAATAATCTACTTTTTCCACTTCCAGTAGGACCCACTATTGAGATTATCTCCCCTTTATGAATAGTAAATTCTTTAAACTCCTCTTTTTCTCCAAATTTATTTATTCCAGCTAAAATTGTCATCTCCTCTATACTATTATCTTCTATTCCTAATATCTCTACCATTTGATTAACAAATTCAACTAAATTTTCTATAAATTTCTCTCTATCTAATGATTTTTCTTCTAAAACAACTTCATCATAACTATTTAAAATCTCTTCTATATTTTTATTTAACTCTATCTCTATCTGGTTATCTTTTAAAAATTCTTCTATAAAAGGATATTTTTCAACAATATTTTTTAAATTACTTTTCAATAAAAATTTTTTACTTACCACAACTTCCTCCTTTACAAGAAGAGCTTAAATCTATCTTTCTAACATTTCCCATTTGATGCTCTTCCCCAATTCTAGTCTCCCCTAAACAGTAAGAACATAGAGCCGATGGCATAGAGAATCTTAAACTTTTTCCTTTTAAACTTTCCAACCTATCATCTTCATCATAGATAAGAGTTCCAAACTCATAAGCCCCCTGTCCATTAAGTCCATTTACATGCATAATAGTAGCCTTAGGATTTACAGACATTACTCTTGATGAAAAAACCTCTCTCTCTGCTTGAGATACTATATCCCCTTTTGTTATTACTACTATATCAGCACTCTTTAACATTGGTCCTATTTTTTTAGGAGTATTTACACCACTTAGATTATCTATTACACATACAGCTTTTATATCCTTAATATATGGAGAACACCTATTACATAACCCAGCACTCTCCGTAATAAGTATATCTAAATTTTCTTCTAGTCCCCATTTTACTACCTCTTCAATATTACTTACAAAATAATGGTCTGGACATAGAGAACCTGATAATCCCTTTCTGACTGGGACTCCTATTTTTTCATATAATTTATCATCATCAGTATATAAGCAATCAAATTTTACTACTCCTACTTTAATTCCCCTTTGTTTAAAACTCTCTATTGTCTTTATTATCAAGGAAGTTTTTCCAGATGATGGTGGTCCTGATATTGTTACTAAATTCATCTTATTCCTCCTCACTTGCTCTAAAGAATATCTCTTTTGTCTTCTCTAGTATTTTACCAATATTATTATTATGAATATAATCCCAACCACACCACATAAATTTCTTTCCTTCTATTCTATTATCTACATTTGGATTTACAGTAGGAAATAATCCTTGATGAGAAAATACTGTTCCTACCTCTTCTCCTGCTAAATAATCTACAAGTTTTTTTATCTTTTCAGCTTTATCCTTTTTAGTAAGCATAAATATTGGAGAAATTGCAGCACCATCATTTGGCCATACTGGTACCATTGGTCCATCAGCTTTTATCATCTTTGTAAAGAAATATGGCATAATAGTAACTGTTGGGGTATTAGTCTTCATTTTATCTGATTTTACCATTTGAGATGGATGTAAATTTTCTAACAACGCTCTTCCTAAATTTACTACTCCCTCTTCTCCATAGTTTTTATTAATATTTATTAAGATAGAATTGAATAAATCAAAATCTGATATTGGTAAACTTACAGATTTTCTAAATTCTGGTTTTAATAAGTCTGCCCAAGATTTTGGCATCTCTCTATCTCCAAGCATATTCTTATTTACTAAAAATACAGCTGGTACTACTCCTAACATAGAGTAATCTCCATCTGGGTCCTTTAGAGATATCTCATCATTTTGAAAATCCTTATTATACTTTTCTATCCCTGTTATATCTTTAAATATATGTTCTTTTTTGAATTTTCCCATAAGACTTTCTTCAAAAAATAAGTCAAATCCTGCTGATATAAATATATCTGCTAATTTCTCAGGATGATTAGCCTTTATTACATCATCTTTTAACCAATCAAGTCCAGCTGATGCAGCTTTTAACTCATATTTTACCTTTATATCTGGATTTTCTTCTAAAAATTTTGTAAATCCTTCTAATAATGGTATTCTTATTGGGCAAGGTAAAAGTCCCATAACTGTTATCTCTTCATCTACTATATTATTTTTTTTCATAGTAATATCTGTACTCTCTCTATTTTGAGTTACATACTCATTTAACATCTCTATAAAAGTTTCAACATTTACTTTCTTAGTAAGTAAAGCATTTTTTAAGCTCAGCTTTCCTAACATATTTTTCATAGTTTCATTACTTAAATTTTTAAATCCCTTTGACTCTAAAAATTCTATACTCTCTGGATATTTTTCACATATCTCTAATATTGTCATACTCTCATCTATATATCTCATAATCTCCTCCATTAATCTTTCCTATTTTCATATACATTATACTATATAATATAAAAAAAATCAGTAACATATGTTACTGAAATATAAAAAGACTATGAATAATATAATACTCATAGTCTTCAAAATAACTTCCTATACTTAAGCTTTTATTACTTTGTCATTTGAGTCCATAAATTTTAAGTACTCTTCTTTTGTCATTATAGGAGTAAAGTTTTTCAAGATTTCTTTTCCTTTTTCAGCATTATCAAATAATAAATCTACTACTGTTAAAGCCATAGCTTTTGCTGGAGCTAAATAAGCATATTCTTCATCTACTATTTGATATTCTCTTGTATGAAGAGCTCCTTTTACTCCTCCAAACATTGGATGTAAAGTAGGCATAATATGAGATACATCCCCAAAATCAAATGAACCTGTAAAATCTCCACCTTCTATAATATCTTCCGAAGTAAGTCCCATATACTCTAAATTTCCTCTTAAAACTTTCTCCATGCTATCATGTTTTAAAATTGGTAAATATCCTGGTATCTCTGTTATCTCAATCTCTGCCCCTACTGCCATAGCTCCTGCCATAAGTGCTCTATTTACTTTCATATTTGCATCTATCATACTCTCTATTGTTCTTGCTCTTACATAAGATTCCATTCTTACATCTGCTGGAACAACATTTACTATATCTCCACCTTTTGTAATAATTGGATGAAATCTTACTCTATCTGCTTCTTTAAATGTTTCTCTTTGAGCATGTACATTATTTATTGCCAACATAGCTGCATTTAAGGCATTTATCCCCTCATACGGAGCCGAACCTGCATGAGCTTCCTTTCCTATAAATTTAACTTCTTTTCCTATAAATCCGTTACTTTCTGGAGCTGTTAATACTTTTTTATCTCCTGTATCTAATACATGAAACATCATAGCCATATCAATATCATCAAAAGCACCTTTTCTTATAAGTTCTTGCTTCCCACCAAAATATTTTATATGTCCATCTTTTCTTAATTGGTTTCTATAAGCTAATTCTACAAATTCTTCAGCTGGTGTTGCTATAAAATCTATCTTTCCATCTAATTCTTTATATACTCCTGATTTTATTAATCCTACTGCAGCACCTAACATTCCAGCTATCTGTACATTATGTCCACAAGTATGAGAAGCTCCTATTGAATTAGCATCACAATGATCTTTACAAGATATTCCATCTAACTCACCTAAAACTGCTACTTTTGGTCCTTCCTTTTCCTCATTTACTCTAGCTCTACATCCTGTATATGCTATTTTATCTTCAGTTTCTAATCCTAATTCATTTTTAAAAAATTCTCTTACTGTTTTAGTAGTTTCAAACTCTTTGTATCCAAATTCTGGATTATGATAAATTTTTCTTCCTACTTCTATAATACTATCTTTATTTTCTTCTATTGCTTTTATTACTCTCTCTTTTAATTCTTCTCTAGTCATTTTTTCCTCCTTAAATATCCCCTGTTATTGTTAATACTGTTTGAGCTATTAATGCACAAGCAAAGAATATTGTTATAAATACTATAACTGATATTAAAACTATTTTCCATGACATTCTTTTTAAATCATCAATTTTATTTCCTACTGATATTCCTGCAAATGCTAATAATGGAGTTGTTATTGATATAAAATCAATTTTTCCTACATATTCCATAAATTTTACTGACATAGGATTATATGGCATACTTAATAAAAATCCTAGTATTGTAACCCATCCAAATGCTGGGAATATTGACTTTGGAAATAATTCTCTAATCACCAAAGCCACCAACGCTACTAAAATTATTAATATTATTCCTGGAATTGATTCTATCATAGATATTCCTAATCCTACTCTTTGCGTTAACAACACTAGTATTCCTGCTATTATTAATAACCCTGTATTTCTTTTCATTCTTTCCATATTTATTGCCATATTATTTCCCTCCCTTACCTTTTCCTAAAATTGGTTCTAATATTGCATACATTTTATTTGTTAAAGGTAAAGTTATAAAAATTAAAAAGTTTACTCCTGTTATTCCTGATAACATATTACTCGTAGCCGCATAAGCAAGTATTGTATCTTTCATCTCAACTGGTGCTACTTCTGTCAAGGCTGCTGCGGCTGCTGTCATCATACTTCCACTTCCAACACCACATGCCATTCCTAATGCATATGGATGAATTCCTGAGTAAATAGAAACAGAACCTAAAATTCCAAAAATAATCGTTCCTATTACTGTTCCAATTAAATAAGTTCCTAAAACACCATTTCCTTCTGGAGAATCTATTCCATATTTTTCACCTATAACTCCTAATGATGGCTCTCTACTTATGCTTGATGTTGCCCCTATTGCTTCTCTTTTCATTCCTAGAATTAAAGCTAAAGGTAATGCTACAATAGGCGATAATAAATGTCCTGTTTCTTGAGCTAAAAAAGCTGGTCCTGCTGATAATATTTTTTGAATATTTGGTCCTGCTAATGTTCCATACTTTACTCCTAAAATTAAAAGTCCCATTCCTACTAATTCACCAGCCCATTTTATTTCTGGTAAATCTATCGCTTTTTTCAAAGCAACTATTTTTTTCCCTAATAAATCTGGAGTAATTAATGTCCCTATTACAACTGCATATAACATAGGGAATAAAATAACATTTACTTTCCATACTGGTATTGAGATTTTTCCAATTGATTCTGTTATAATTACTATTAAAGCAGAAACAATTGTTACTTTCATTAAAGATTTTTCCATATTCCACCTCTCATTAATTAAAGTCAAGTCCTTAATAGGACTTTAATTTATATAACTTAATATAACACTTATTTTTCAAAAAGTCAAACTTTTTATTCTATTTTAAATTATTTTTAACCTTTTTAAAACATTATTAATTTTGTATAGTTTGAGGATATTAAAATTTATAAAGTAACATATAACAAAAGAGAAAATTTATCATTAAAAAATTTGATAAATTTTCTCTTTTTAACTTAAATTTTAAATTTTATAATTCTTCTTGGTCTTCCTGCTGTTACTGAATTTTCTACTTGGACACTTTCAGCATAATCTTTTTCAATAATCTTCTTTACTATTCTATTCACACTTCTTGGGGTAATATTTAAAATTTTTGCTATTTCTATACTTGTAAAACTATCTTTTTTTTGTTTTTTTATCATCCCTTTTATCTTTTCTAAATAAATAGGACTTATCCCTATCTCATCAGCTATATTTTTTATTTTTTCATCTGATACACTTTTATACTCAAGTTCTTCAACCTTTAATAAAGGTCCTCTTATTTTCTCTCCATTAGAATAAAATATTTTCCCTTCTTGATTCAAACTCAATTTTAATGCTACTCTAGCATTTTTTTCCGCTTGAAATATTGTATGCCCTTCTCCTATACCAATTAATAATTTTTCACCTATTTTTTCAAAATCTTCTTTTAAGTTTAAAATAACTTTTAAATTTTCCTTACTTTTCAACATTTCTATATTAGATATAATCATATATTCTTTATTATCGGAAACTTGTATTTTACCTTCTACCTCTTTACTATATTCTAATAATTTTTTCTCTAATTTTAATTTATTTTCTAAATTATTATCCAAACTACTTTTTATTGAATCTATTTTTATTATCTCTATTCCTATTTTATCTTTCCTATTATTTGTTAACTCTATTCTATTTAAAAGAGTTTTAAATTCACTTTCTATTTCTATATTTGTTGCTTGTATTCTATACACTGGTATTTTCTTTTCTTTTAGTACATTATAAATATATCCAAAAGCTGTAAATACGCAATCTATTTCTCTATTTTCATAAGATTTTAAATATTCCTCTAAATATTCTTCCTCTGTTTTTTGTATTTCGTATTTTTGATAAAAAATTTTCTCTAATTTTATATCAAATTCATTTATTACATTTAATAAAGTTTCTTTTTCTACTACATCTATTCCTAATTTTAAATTTAATATATTATACCTTTTTTCCTTTAATTCCCAAAAACCTTTTATCAACCCTATACTTCCACGTCTTGTATATACCACTGGTTTATCTAATTCTATTTCATTATCATTCACAAGGGCATAATATACTCCTATTCCTGTTAAATATATCCCATCAATTTCATCTTTAATACCTTTTATAATCTTTAACATTTTTTCTATTTTATCTTCTTTTTTTAATATAAACTCTATATCCGTATATTTTTTTTCTAGTGTATTATATATTTTATCTACTGAATCTGCTGCTCCTACTATTGCTATTTTCATTCTATCCCTCTATTTTCTATTTTTCTTATTATATCATTTTTTTATAAATAAAAAAAGAGAGGAAAAAACTCTCTTTTCCTCTCATAAATATTTTTTATTAAATCTCTCTGATGTGAATATTTTGACTTCTATCTGGTCCTACTGATACAACAGATATTGGGCATCCAACAATCTCTTCAATTCTCTTTAAATACTTCTTACAATTTTCTGGTAAATCATCATAACATTTTACTTGAGTTATATCTTCATCCCATCCAGGTAACTCTTCATATACAGGTTTTGCTCTATATAACATTTCAGTATCTGCTGGCATAAATTCATAAATCTCTCCATCTACTTCATAAGCAGTACAAATTTTTAAAGTTCCTAATCCACTTAATACATCTATCTTAGTAATAACTATATCTGTAAGACCATTTATCATTGTAGCGTATTTTCCTACTACTAAGTCTAACCAACCACATCTTCTTGGTCTACCAGTTACAGCACCATACTCTCCACCAAGTTGTCTTACTTTCTCTCCAAATTCTCCATGTAATTCAGTTACAAAAGGACCTTCTCCAACTCTTGTAGTATAAGCTTTCATAACTCCAATTCCTTTGTCTATCTTTCTAGGTGATACTCCAGCTCCTGTAGTAACTCCTCCTGTAGTTGGTGAAGATGAAGTTACAAATGGATATGTTCCATAGTTAATATCTAGCATTAGTGCTTGTGCTCCCTCAAATAAAACTAACTTATCTTCATCAAGAGCTTTATTTACTACAGGGATAGTATCAATTATTCTATGTCTTATTTTATTTGCATATTCAGTATAATCAGCTAGTATCTTATCATAGTCTAATGGTTCAGCTCCATAGATTTTTGTTATTATTTCATTTTTGGCTTCTAAATTATATTTTAATTTTTTAGCAAATTTATCCATATCTAATAGGTCTACCATTCTGATTCCATCTCTCCAGATTTTATCAGCATAACATGGTCCTATTCCCTTTTTAGTAGTTCCTATTTTCATCTCTCCAGCATTTGCTTCTTTTAATTCATCTAATTTTACATGATAAGGCATAATAACATGTGCTCTATCACTTATTAAAACATGGTCTGTTCTAGCTCCTCTAGTCTCTAATGATGCTAACTCATCTAATAATACTTTTGGATCTACTACAACTCCTGGTCCTATTATACAAGTTCCACCATGTAATACTCCTGAAGGTAAAAGTTTTAATATAAATTTCTCTCCATTTACTACTACAGTGTGTCCTGCATTGTTTCCACCTTGGAATCTTACAACGTAATCAGCTCTATCTGCTAATACATCTATAATTTTTCCCTTTCCTTCGTCACCCCATTGAGTTCCTACTACTACATATCCAGCCATTGTTACCTCCTACTAGCCTACTTTATTTTTTCAATTTCAATATAGTTAATATTTTTGTTATGTTTACATAAAAATAGTTGTTCAAACTCTGTCTTTATATTGTCTGCTGCCTTTTCACTCTTATGTAAGTCTGCAGTATGATACACTACTCTATATCCATCTAAGCTCTCTACTAAATCAATTACATCTTGATAATATTTATCGTGGTCAGTTTTAAAGTAAAACATTCCACCTTTTTTAAGTATCACATCTAAAGTTTTGAAAAAACTCTCCTGTACAACTCTATTTTTTTCATTCTCTTCCCAAGGATCTGGGAAGTTTACATATATACCATCAACTTCATTTTCAGCTACAAACTCAAGTATCTCTTCTCCTCTTCTTCTCAAGAAAAGTGCATTAGTTGATCCATCTCTTTTTACCTTATTAGCTGATAGTACAAGTCTTTTAAATCTCAATTCAAGTCCCATATGATTTCTCTCATGATATCTCTTTGCCATACCTTGAGCAAAGTTTCCACTACCAGAACCTATTTCTAAATATATTGGATTATCATTTCCAAAAAACTCATGCCACTTTCCTTTGTATGAATCCATTATCTTTTTATCATAGATAATGTACTCTGGATAGTCCAAAAGTCTAAACATATATGGATTATAGTTTTTTCTTGGACTTTTAAAGAAGTGACTCCATAGATTTTCTCTTAAATCTTCCATTTTTCCTCCATTACAATTTGTTTAACTTCTCTATAATCTTATCAGCTGTCCTGCTATTTTTCTTAAAAAGCTCCCTTATCTTCTCATAAGATTTTTCTTGATTCTTCTCTATATTTTTAATAGCTTGTAAAAACTCAGTAGTATCCTTTACCTTATAGCCTAAATTTAGTTCCAATATCTCCTTAGATATCTCCTTTACATTTTGTAGATATGGTCCAAAAATTGGAGTCTTTCCATAAAATAGTGGTTCAAGTAAACTATGTCCCCCTATATTTACTAAAGTTCCTCCTACAAAAGCTATATCTGTAATAGAATATATCTTTCTCAATACCCCTATTTTATCCACAATAACTATATCAGTTTTACCTAAAGATTTTTGCTCAATCTCACTATACTTTTTGTAGGTAAAACCATATTTTTTTACAATCTCCTCTATCTGTGGAGTTCTCTCTATATGTCTAGGAACCAAGATCAAAACTGTATCTTCCATCTCTTTAAAGGTATCTAGTAAAATTTCATACTCTCCACTTCTACTGCTTCCAGCAGTAAATACCTTCCTTCCCTCTACACTAAAAAGCTCTCTTAACTCTCTTTTCTCATCTTCACTATACTCTTGAAATGAGATATCAAACTTTAAATTTCCAAGAGTTTCTACTCTACTTTTTTCAGCACCTATCTCTATTATTCTTCTACTATCTTCATCACTTTGCATATAAAATCTATCTACATACAAAAATATTTTTTTTAAATAACTAGATAGTTTTTGATACCTCCTAAAGCTCCTATCAGAAATTCTTCCATTTACTATAATAACTTTAGATTTTCTGCCAATCTCTGTTATTAAATTTGGCCAAATCTCTGTTTCCACTAAAATCAATAGATTTAACTTTATTCTCTTTAAAATATCTAAAATATTTTTTCTATCATCTAATGGAAAATAAAAAATATCTACTCTCTCATTTTTTACAAATTTATCTCTGGCTACTCCTATTCCAGTGTCAGTAAACATAGTCAGAAGTATTCTCTCTTTTCTATTATCTAAAAGTTTTTTTATTAGAGTTTCAGAAAGATTTATCTCTCCTACTGATGAACAGTGTACCCATATATACTCTTCTTTTTTTAGTGAAGAAAAATCTTGTTTCAATCTTTTTTTTAAGAACTCTCCCTTTTTTCCACCTATCATCATTAAAATTAGAATAAAAGGTTGTAATATCCTTCTAATTATTTGATAAAACATTTTAAGCTCCTATTTTTTCATCTATATATTTAGAAATAACCTCTACTACCTCATCAATACTCATAGTACTACTATCTATCTCATGAGCATCTTCAGCTTTTTTTAGAGGACTTTCCTTTCTAGTAGAGTCTATAAAATCTCTCTCTTTAATAGATGCTAATACTGATTCATAATCAGCCTCTACTCCTTTTTCTTCATACTCCTTAAGTCTTCTTTTGGCTCTTTCCTCTGGAGAAGCTACTAAATATATCTTTACATCTCCACTTGGAAATACTACTGTACCTATATCTCTACCATCTAAGATAACACTCTTTCCTTTGCTTATTTCTCTTTGTAAATCTACAAGTTTTACTCTTACCTCTTTTATTGCAGACACTGGAGATACTATTGCACTTACTCTAGGAGTTCTTATCTCATCAGAAACATCTTTTCCATTTAGAAAAAATTGATTTCCTACAATATCTAACTTTGTATTTTTAAGCATAGTTTCAATAGCTTTGCTATCTTGTAAGTCAATACTATTCTCTAAAGCATAAAGGGCTATCATTCTATACATAGCTCCAGTATCTAGATATGTAAATCCATACTTCTTAGCAATTATTTTAGCTATTGTACTCTTTCCACTTCCAGCAGGTCCATCTACTGTAACTATAAACTCTTTCATTTTCCCTCCTAATTATGCTTTTATAAGCATAGCTCTCCACTCTTTATCAGCTTTTATCTCTTCTACTGTAAATCCTAAACTCTCTACTTCTCTTTTTAATAACTCACATTTATCTTCAATAATTCCAGAGAAGATAATCTTTCCATTTGGTTTTACAACCTTTGAAATATCATGTAAAAGTATAAGTAGTACATCAGCTAGAATATTAGCCACAACTACATCAAATTTCTTATTCTCAACAACAGAGATTAAATCTCCTTTATAAACTTTAGCTTTCTCTTCACTAATTTTATTTAATTCAAGATTTTCTTTAGCTGATTCAACTGCTAATTCATCTATATCAGTTCCATATATTTCACTAGCTCCAAGTCTATCAGCTGCAATCATAAGTATTCCAGAACCTGTTCCTACATCTATTACACTATCTCCTTCAGAGATATTCTCTTCCATAAGTTTTAAACATAGTGAAGTAGTAGGGTGTGAACCTGTACCAAAAGCTCTTCCTGGATCTAATTCTATTATAAGTTCATCAGCTTCTGGAGTATACTCTCTCCAAGTAGGTTTTACTACAAATTTTTCACTTACTTTTTCTGGGAATAAATATTTTTTCCAGCTATTTTGATAGTCTTCTTCATCATACTCATAAAAATCAACTGTATAGATTATATCATCTCTATCAGCAAATTTTTCTTCAAAAGTAGATAATATTGCCATCTTTCTTTTTTCAGCATAAGGATTTAATGGAAAGTAAGCAGAAATAGCATGGTCTACCATTAAAAATTCCTTCTCATTTTTATAAAAATCTAACGGATTTTTACTTTTCATTGGTTCTTCTATCTTTAATCCAGTTACTCCAAACCCATAAAATATATCTGAAATCTCTTTAGTAGCTCTCTCTATATCATCACTTTCATATATTACTTTTATCTCTACTACTTTCATTCTTCACTCCTTATAAATATGATATCTCCATAAGTGTTTTACTAATTCTCTCTATTTTTTTACACTCTCCAGTTTCCTCATCTAGCTCTATATCCAATCCACAAAGTCTTTCATTTCCTTCTGCTATCTCAAATCTTTGAGGAAGAGAGTTTAAAAATTTTGGTAATACAGATTGAACTTTCATTCCTATTACTCCATTTTCTGAACCTGTCATTCCAACATCTGTAATATACCCTGTTCCCTCTGGTAAAATTCTCTCATCAGCTGTCTGTATATGTGTATGAGTTCCAAATACTACAGAAGCATAACCATCTAAATGCCAACCCATAGCAATTTTTTCTGATGTTGCTTCAGCATGAAAATCTACTATTATAAATTTTGTCTCTTTCCTAATCTCTTTTATTATCTCTTTAGCTTTTTTAAAAGGACAATCAATAGGTGCCATAAATACTCTTCCTTGAATAGATACTACTCCTATTTTATTTCCCTTTCTATCTTTTACTATTGTATATCCTTTACCTGGTGTATTTTCATCTGGATAGTTAGCTGGTCTTAAAACTCTATCACTTCTATCTAAGTATTCATATAGCTCTTTTTTATCCCAAATATGATTTCCACTAGTTATTACATCACAACCCCACTCTTGTAATTGGTCAGCTAATTTTGCTGTAAGTCCAAATCCAGCAGCAGCATTTTCTCCATTTACAATTATAAAGTCATACTCTTTTCCTTTTTTCTCTAAAAAAGTTTTTAAAGTCTCTCTTCCTGGGCTTCCAACTATATCTCCTACCACTAAAATTCTCATTAATTTCCCTCTTTCTATCAATAGGTTTTTACATTCAATTATATCATAAAACCCATAATTTTGTCCAAAAATTATTTAATTTTTTATTTATTTCTAAGTATATCTTTTCTTTTTTTGCCATAAAAAAATGTTAGTATATCTATAAAATAACTACTTGAAAGGAGGAATTTATGTACTTAAATTTTTTAAATTATTTTAGGGGATTTGCAATTTTTTTAATTGTTATGGGGCACTCTTTCTATATTACTAATTTTTTTAATCTTAGTAATCCCATCGGTAATCCATTTTTCAGAAAACTTTTTTTTACTATGACTACTGGAGGAACATCACTTTTTGTCTTTATATCTGGTTTTTTATTTCATCATATTTTTTATTCTAGAGGGTTCAACTTTAAAAAATTTATGAAAAATAAATTTAAAAATGTTTTTCTCCCATACTTAATTATAATTACTCCTATTATAATGATTAGATTTCCGGAAACCCTTACAGAAAAATCTATAAATTTATCTGATATAATTAGATTAATACTTATGTATCTTTCTGGAGCCCTTCTTGATTCTACTTGGTATATCCCCTTTGCCTTTGTGCTTTTTATATCTTCTCCAATATTTATAAGATATATTGAAGCTAAAAAAGGAAAGATAGCTGTCATTATAATTGGACTTCTTATAGGAATGATAATACACAGACCTGCACATAATTTACATATCAATGTTATTCAGGCATTACTTTATTTTTCTCCAGCTTATTGTCTTGGAATATATACATCACAAAATAAAGAAAAACTTTTACCTTATTTAAAAAAACATAATTCTTTTATATTTTTACTTTGGGTAGGAATGGGAATTTTTCAAGTACACATAAATAAATTTATGAATATGCATAAAGCTAATATGTTTGCTTATAATGGCATTGACTTAATGGGAATACAAAAAATAATAGTGTGTCTATTCTTTGTTGGTTTATTTTATAAAATTCAAGATAAAAAATGGATTTTTATAGAAAAACCACTATCGCTTTTAGCTGACTATAGCTTTCCTATATTTTTTATACATAATTACTTTATATTAATTACAAAGTATTTTTTAGAAAAGTATAACTTTACATTGAACTTTAGTTATTTAGGACTTATATTTTTTACAACTTATATCTGTATCTTATCTATGATTTTTACTAAAATTATTAAATTGATTTTCAAAAAGAATAGCCGAATGATAATAGGAGGATAAAATTAAAAGGGAGCTTTCGCTCCCTTTTTTTATTTAGCATAATCTACAGCTCTTGTTTCTCTAACTATTGTAACTTTAATTTGTCCTGGATATTGCATAGATTCCTCTATTTTCTTAGCAACATCTCTTGCCATCTTAGTAGCTTCATCATCTGACATAGCTTCTGGATTTACTATTATTCTAAGTTCTCTTCCTGCTTGAATTGCAAATGAAGATTCTACTCCAGAGAATGAATTTGCTATCTCTTCAAGACTTTCTAATCTCTTTAAGTAAGCTGTTAATGTTTCTCTTCTTGCCCCTGGTCTTGAAGCTGATACAGCATCTGCTGCTTGAACAATTATAGCTTCAACTGTTTCAAATTCTACTTCATTATGATGCGCCATTACAGCATTTAAAACATCTTGTTTTTCTCCAAATTTCTTTAAAAATTCTCCTCCTATGAGAGCATGTGAAGCTTCTATATCACTTTCCAACACCTTTCCAACATCATGTAAAAGACCTGCTCTCTTAGCAAGCTCAGTATCCGCACCTATTTCAGCTGCTAAATTAGCAGCTAATTTAGCTACTTCTATTGAGTGAGTTAAAACATTTTGTCCATAACTTGTTCTATATTTTAATCTTCCTAATGTTCTAATGATCTCTGGATGCATTCCTGGAATTCCTAATTCTATTAAAGCTCCTTCTCCAGCATCTACTATCTCTTTTTCTATCTCTTTTCTAGCTTTATTTACAACTTCTTCTATCTTACCTGGATGAATTCTTCCATCAGTAATTAATTTTTCAATAGCAAGTCTAGCTATCTCTCTCTTTACTCCATCAAAACTTGAAAGTACTACTGCTTCTGGAGTATCATCTATTATTATATCTACTCCTGTAAGTGCCTCAATAGCTCTAATATTTCTTCCTTCTCTTCCTATTATTCTACCTTTCATCTCATCATTTGGTAGATTTACAACAGATACAGTAGCATCTACTACATATTCAGCTGATGCCTTTCCTATTGCTGTTGATAATATTCTTCTTGAAATTCTATCTTTTTCATCTTCTAATTTATTTTCAAACTCTCTAATTGCAACAGCAGTTTCATGTGTTAGATCATCTCTTAATTTAGCTATTAGAATCTCTTTAGCTTCTGTTTTAGATAATCCTGAAATTCTTTCAAGTTCATCTTCTTGCTTTAATTTTATAGCTTCTATCTCTTCTTTTTTAGCTTCTAACTCTTCTGTTGTTTTTTCCAACTCTTGACTTTTTAACTCTAACTTTTCTATTTTATTATCAAGAGTCTCTTCTTTTTTTGTAAGTCTAGCTTCCTTTTGTAAAAGTTCGTTTTTAGCATTTTTTATCTCTTTTTCTGCTTCTTCTTTGATAGAATATGCATGTTCTTTTGCTTTTAATTCTATCTCTTTTCCTTTAGCTTGTGCATCTTTTTCTGCATTTTCTATTATTTCTTTTGCTTTTATTTTTGATTTAGTTACTTCATCTTCTAAATCGTTAAGTTCATTTATTTTTTTATCTATAACAGACTTTTTATATAGTATAGCAAATACTATTCCCAGTCCGATTATTATCAAACCTATACCTAATACTGTGCTCATAATTATTTCCTTTCTACATTTTATTTAAAATTAGCTACTGCCTCATCTTCTGTTTCATATATTTCGAATATTTCATCTAATCCTATCATTTCAAAAATAGTTTTAATATGTTCATTTAATTTTATTAATTTTATATCTCCACCCATTTCTTTTACTACTTTCAATTTTCCTCTTAAAATTCCCATAGCTAAGCTATTAATGTGAGTAACTTCTTCAAAGTCAATTATAAATTTTGTAGAATCTCCCTCTACTAATTTTGTAATTCTTTCTTTTAATTTTGGTGCTACTAATGCATCTAATTCCCCTACAACTTTTAATTCTTTAATCTCCCCTAAGTTTTTTTCAAGTATTTCGAAATTGTTTACCATTTCTTACTCTGCCTCCTTAACTTTTTTCTCTACTCTAAATAGTGTTCCATTTAGTTTTTTTTCAATTTTAAAATCATCCGCAATGGCTCTTGCTATAAAAAGACCCATTCCACCCTCTTCTTTACTCAATTTCTCTTCATCAAATCCAACTCCATTATCCTCTACTACTAGTCGAATAATATCATTCGATTTCTGAATTTCTAAAATGATATCTCCAGGTTTATATTCATAACCATGTTCAACTACATTTGTTGAAAGTTCATCTACCACTGATAAAAGTTGAAATACATCCCTTTGACTTACTTGATGTAACTCTAAGTATATTTTTACCATGGCTCTTATTAAAGATAAATTTTCTAAAGAAGAAGGTACAGTAATTTTTACCTCATTTGGCTTCATTATTATCTCCTTCTCTCTTTAAACTTTACTATTTTCCACTCCTCATTTTTTAATTGATATTCTACCTCATAATATATTGTTGAACTATGTATATTAAATCCAACTATATTTGTAGCTCTTTCACCTAAAAACTTGGGTTTTGAATTAAATATATTAACCTTTGAAAAATTTATATTTTGTATCTCATCTTTTACAAAATTATTTCTTATACTGGGAATAAGAGTTTTTTCTAAAAGTTCAGTCTCTCCTTTTTGAAGATTATTTTTTATATCCTCTATTAAAACTATTAGATTTTCTTTTTCCTTTAAAGTAATTTCCTCTCTTTTTCCAATATTAGAACAACTTGTTAAAAAAATCCCAAGAATCATCAAAATAAAAATTTTTTTCATTATAATATACACCATTCCTTATCACTATAAATAATACCATATCCATATATTTTTATCAAGAATTTAATTACTCAATTTCTATATTTAATTTTTTCACTACATCCTCTATTATCTCATTTTCAGATAATTCATCAAGGTTATACCAGATATATGTGTGGTCATTTTTAAACCAAGTAAACTGTCTTTTGGCATATCTTCTAGAGTTTTGTTTTATCTTATCTACTGCCTCTTCATAAGTTATCTCTCCTTTAAAATAATCTATAAATTCTGAGTATCCTATTATATTTATCTTTCTCAAAATCTCTCCATATTTATTATAGAGCTCTCTTACTTCCTCTTCTAACCCTTGTTCTATCATAATATCTACTCTCATATTTATTCTCTCATAGAGATTTTCTCTCCCTCTCTCCAGAGCAATTTTTAAGAAATCATAACTATTATTTTTTATATTTTTTTTAGAAAGAATAGAAAATTTTTCTCCTGTAAGCTTGTAAACTTCTAAAGCTCTCTCTACTCTTTTTTTATTATTTGGGTGTATCTCCTCTGCTCCTTCTGGGTCTACTTTTTTCAACTCTTCATAGAGTTCTTCAGAACTTTTTTGCATAAATTCTTCTCTCATCTTTGTATCTGAAGCTGGTAAGTCAGATAACCCTTCAGTGATAGAATTAATATAAAGCCCTGTCCCTCCAGTTAGAATAACAAATCTATCTTTTTTCTCTTCTTCTTTCAGTATTCTATCTACATCTTTTTGGAAATCTCCAACACTATATTTTTTTATAGGCTCTAATATATCTAACATATAATGAGGAACTCCTTCCATTTCCTCAAATGTAATCTTAGCTGTTCCTATATCCATTCCTCTATATACTTGAGCTGAGTCAGCAGATATTATATCAGCATCTAATAACTTAGCTAATTTTATAGAAAGTGCTGTTTTTCCTACTCCAGTGGGTCCAGCTATTACTATTCCTTTTTTCATTTATCCTCCTTAGTAAAAAAGAGGGAAAATTTATTACAATAACCTACAAATTTAGAAGTTAAGATAATAATTTCCCTCTTTTAAACCTACTATTATTTATACTTTATTACTCTACATATTCAAACTCTACATCAGCTATTCTTACACTATCTCCATCTTGGATACCAGCATTTCTCATAGCCTCTTCCATTCCTAAAGATCTCATCATATGTAAGAAGTTTACTATTGATTCATCATCCATAGTTATCACATATTTAGCAAGTACTCCATCTAATACTCTTCCCTCTATTACATATGTTCCATCTTCATCTTGAGTAATAATGAAATCCTCTTTATCTCCTTTTATCTCTCTTAGAACCTCATCTACATTTGTTTCCTCTTCTAATGGCTCTCTTTCTATTTCTTCTAACATATTCCAGCTTCTATATAATACTTCTTTAATTCCTTCATTTAGTATCACTGATACAGGATAAACTTCATTTCCTTGAGCTTCTACATAAGCTTTAAATTTATCATATTTTTCCATATCCCATAATAAATCCATCTTATTTGCTAGAACTATTTGTTTTTTATTTGCTAGTTTTTCACTAAATTTTCTAAGTTCAGTATTTATCTTTTCATAGTCTTCAATAGCATCTCTTCCTTCTATCTCTGCTACATCAACTAAATGATATATCATTTTACATCTCTCTATGTGTCTTAAGAATTTATCTCCTAATCCTACTCCTTCGTGAGCTCCTTCAATAAGTCCTGGAATATCTGCTATTACAAATGATTTTCCCTCTTCTAATCTTACTACTCCAAGTTTTGGCTCAAGAGTTGTAAAGTGATAACTTCCAACTTTAGAATTTGCTGCTGAAACTCTATTTATAAAACTTGATTTTCCAACTGATGGATATCCTACAAGAGCAACATCAGCTATAAGTTTTAATTCAAGCTTTACTTTTAATTCTGCTCCCTCTCTACCTTTACCAGCTATTTTTGGAGTTTTTCTAATAGATGATTTAAAGTGAACATTTCCAAGTCCTCCTTTTCCTCCTCTAAGTAAAACTCTCTCCTCTCCAGCTACATTCAAGTCTAATAAAAGCTTTCCAGTTTCAACATCTCTTACTTGTGTTCCAACAGGTACTTTAATAATCAAATTTTCCCCTGTTTTTCCATACATCTGTTTCTTTTGTCCATTCTCTCCATTTTGAGCCTTAAATAATTTTTTAAATTTAAAATCTATAAGTGTATTGATATTAGGGTCAGCTACGAAAATTACATCTCCACCTTTCCCACCATCTCCACCATCTGGACCACCAAATTGTACAAACTTCTCTCTTCTGAAAGCAGCTGAACCATCTCCACCATTTCCTGCCTTAACAGTTATTATAACCTCATCTATAAACATTCATTACTCTCCTATTAATTTAATATTATCAATATATTTTACCCTATATTCTAAATTTTTTCAACATTTATTAAAATAATAATATTCTTTTGATAAATATATTGATTTTTCGAAAAAATATGTACATAATAAGTTGTATGTTGTTATTAATAATACATTAAAATTAATTTTAGGAGAGTGGATTTATGAAAAAAGCTGTTGTTATCCTTGCTGGAGTTTTATTAGCTCAAAATACTCTTGCATCAAAAGTTGTCAATAAAGATGTTACTTTCTCTGAAAAAACATATGGAGTTTGCTCAACTGAGATGACAGTTTCTGTTAAAGATGGAAAAATAGAATCTTTTTCCGCTGTAAAAGGTTGTCCTGGTAACCTTGCTGCTATTGGAAAACTATTACCTGGAATGGAGGTTACTAAAGTTATTGAATTATTAGATGATAACTATTGTTCTGATGTTCCTCTTGCAGGATATACTTCTTGCATGGATAACCTTGTTGAAATGTTAAAAAAACATGTTACTGAAGAGGGAAAAGGTCCTATGGTAGAGATTAGAAAGGCTCAAAAAGCAGCTAAACAAAAAGTAGCTTTTGCTGGACATGTTTGTAGTGGATGTGGACTTTGCCAAGCTTCTTTCTCATAAGATATAAATATTATTAAAGTTTGGAGGAAATTATGAAAAAATTATTATTAGGATTAGTTGCTATCCTTTCTATTACTACTATGGCAGCTACTAAAGAGGGAACAGGATTAGGATATAAAGATGATATCACTGTTTCAGTTGAAACTGAAGGAGATAAAATTACAGCTATTAAAGTTATTAAAATGGCTGAAACTAAAAGAATAGCTGAACCAGCTATTGAAAAACTTACAGCTGAAATTATTGCTAAACAATCTGTAGAAGTTGACAGTGTAGCTGGAGCAACTTATACTTCTGAAGGATTTAAAGAAGCTGTTGCTGACGCTTTAAAAAAATAAATATAATACAATAGAGGGAGTTTAATCTCCCCCTATTTATTTATCTATATTTTATTGTACCTACTCAGCTACTTTTTATTTTAAAAGAAAACTAAGAATTGTTCCATATTCCAAGAAGTTGATTAACTAAAGCTTATCTCACTAAAAACACAAAACTCACTTCGTTCAAACAGTTGTGTTTTTTAGCGTTTGATTCGCTAAGTTAATCTAACTTCTCTTCATAAATTACACAATTCTTAGAGTTTTCTCTGATTAATTTAATAGCTGAGTAGTTACATTTTATTCTTGCTCTTGAGCTATCAAATTTTTCTCATACACTTTAAAAAATGGAAAATATATTATTAAACTTATTACTACTAATAAGAAATAAAAAATTAGATTTCTAAAATCCAATGATGATAGGTATCCCTGTATAAAAAATGGTGCAAAAGATGGGTCAACAATATATCCCATTGAAATTAATCCTATCTTTTGTGCTATATAGGCCATTGAAACAGTAACAATAGGAGTTATTAAAAATGGTATCCCCAATATTGGATTAAATATTATTGGAGTTCCAAATATAACTGGTTCATTTATTCCACAAATTCCAGGAACAAAAGCTAGTTTTCCTAAAGTTTTTAATTGTTCTGACTTACTTCTCAACATAAGAAGAATCAATCCTAAAGTATTCCCAGCTCCCCCTAATATAGCTACTCTAAACATTTGTAAATTCATTAACATTTCTGGTTCTTTTCCCTGTCTTACAAGCTCAGCATTAATACCTGTGTTAGCTATTCCTATAGCAAATACTATTGGGAATATTACTGATGTTCCATTTATTCCAAATAGCCAAAGGATATTTCCAAAAATAAGTATTGCTAAATATCCCCAAATATTATTTCCAATATTTAAAGCTGGAGTTAGTAGTGCCATTATAAGTTCTGGAATAGTTTTTCCTGTTTTTACAAAAATAATTACACTTAAACCATAGATTATAAGGATATTTAAAAGTAACGGAATTAAGGCATTCATAAATGATAACACTGCTGGTGGTATATGTTCACTTTTAAATTTCCATCCAAGTCTTTCTACTAACATTGAAATCTCAACACTTATAAGAGAGATGATAATAGCAATAAAAAGTCCATCTGCTCCTAAATATTGCATAACTATTTTTCCCTCTTCTATTGGAGCTGCTACCATTAAAAAAGTTGCCATTGAGATAAGTCCAGATGTAAGATTATTTAACTTATACTCGTTAGCTAATGAATAGGCAATAGTAAAAGCTGTCATTAGCCCTACTACTCCCATAGTAAAATTAAATGGTTTTGTAATTATATCATAATTTGCCATAGCAAATTTTTTCCAACCTATCATAAATTGTAAAAATATATTACTTGTATTTGGATCTACTAATTCTAGATTTATAGGTGGATTAGCTACAATTAAGAATAATGAACCTACAACTATTAGTGCAAGTGTCATCATCATTCCTACAGAGATAGCTTGAAGATGTTTTTGATTTCCTAATTTACTACCTATTGGCAATAATACTTTTTCTAATTTTTCTAAAAATTTACTTTCCATCTCTCCCCCTTTTACTCTTGCCATGGATTAAATTTAAAAGCTGATGGAACTACATCATTTGGATTATATTTTTCTAATATCTTGTTATATCTCTCTTTATAATCATTGTCTACTTTCTTTTGAGGAGTAACTTTACTAGCTTCATTTAAGAAATGGAATGAATCTCTTCCCATCTCTGCTCCTCTTACTGTATGTTTATCCAATGCATAATCAGGAATTTCTGGAACATATCCCATTGCAAAACTTTTTATTACTATATTTTTTAATAAATCACTTGACCTATCTTTTTCACATTGACATAAGTATCTTATAGCATGGATAAAAAATATTGGTCTATCTCCATCAGCATAAGCATACTCTTTTCTCATCTGTCTTAAATTATTGATAAGTACAGCAGCCATAGTGTCTCCCATTCCTATATCTTCTACAGAGATAGCTGTAAGTCTTCTCCAAAGTTTTTCTTCCATTTGAGGAGAAGTGATATACATCTCATAAGCAAATTCACAAGCTGCTTCTACATTTCCTCTTCTGATTGATTTTTGTAAAGCTGATATTACCTCATCTCCAGCTAATCCATTTCTTGTTGTTGTTCTTGCCCAAGGGTCAACAATAAATTTTTTTTCCATTTTATATCTCCTTTTTTTATAATTTTTATTGTATAATATAATTGGTGATGTACTTTGTTAGATATAGATTATATAGTTAAAAAACATAGACTTAACAGTTTAGAAAAAGATATCTTAACCTCTATCCAAGAAAAAATTTTAAAGCAAGAAAAAATTTCTATTCGAGAGGTAGCTAAAATCAATTATACTTCTACATCTGTAATTTATAACTGTATAAAAAAAATTGGTTTCAATAGTTTTACAGATTTAATTTTTTATATAAAAAATTCTAAAACTGAAGTTGATATAGATGATAACCTAACTCTTCCTATAAAAATTTTAACTTCCAATCCTGATTCCTTGATTATGTTTTTATCTGTTGGAATTGCTAATAATATTACCTCATATATGAATGAGAGAATAACTCTTATAGGTAGACGTTCAATAGCCAATACCCATCTCCAACTTTTAAATAAAAATCTGACAAATGATACTGTTCTTATTGTAGTTTCTGAATCTGGAGAAACAGATTCATTACTAGATATGATAAAAGAAGCTAATTCCAATAATATTCCTATAATAAGTTTTGTAGGTAAGAATAACTCTTCTATTGCAAAACTTTCAGCCTTTTCTTTTGAAATTGAAAAAGGAATATTTTTTGCCGAAGTAATCAACTCTTTTGAAAAGTTATTATCTAAAATATAATAAATTTTTCTTATAAAATCAATATTTTCAGGCAATAAAAAAACATTTTTCTAAATTTAGAAAAATGTTTTTTTCATCTTATTTAAATTTTGTAAGTAGCTCTCTATATTGTTTTATCATAACTTTCAGCATACCTTTTTTAACAAATTGATACCACTTGAAAGTCATTCCTTCCATTCCTCTTATAGAATCCACTATCATTCTTTTTAAAAACTCATACTCTTCAAAACTTAATTTTAATTCCATTTGCTCTTTAGCATCAGCTACAGATTTTATATAATCAAAAAACTCTCCTAATCCACTTACTTGAGCTCCCATAGCTGAAGAAGAAAACTGCTTCTTTACTTCTTCTATAAATTTAGATAGGAATTTTTTATTATTTTTATCTAAATTGACTGTTATTTTTCTTTTTCCTTTCCCTATTCTTTGAATATTGTTCATCATACCCATCATGCTAGACATATTATTCATCTGCATCGGATTCATCCCATTTGGATTTACTCTTTGTGTTTTCATAACTTCCTCCCTATATTTTTCCAATTACTTTTTCTATATCTTCAATTGAAATTGCTCCTAATCTCAATATTTTTGGCTTATCAGTCATATCTATTATGGTAGATTCTGTTCCTAATGGAGATTTTCCTCCATCTACAATAATATCTACTCTCTCTTTAAAAGTATCTGATAACTCATCATAAGCTCTAGGTGTCTTTTCTCCAGAAATATTAGCACTTGTTGTAGGAAGTAACCCACCTGCAGCTTTTATTATTTTTTGTGCGATATTCAAAGCTGGCATTCTTACTCCTACAGTATCTCCATCAGCTGTCATAATATTTGGAATCCATTCTTTCTTTTTTAAAATAATTGTAAGCCCTCCAGGCCAAAACTTTGCTATTAACTTTTCAATAGCTTCTCTATTTTTTTCTTCTACATAAGCTACTTCTTCAATCTTTTTTACATCACTTACTAATACTATAAGAGGTGACTTAAAACTTCTCTCTTTTGCCTTATATATATTTTTTATTGTCTCTTCAGATGAAATTACTCCACCTATACCATATACAGTATCAGTTGGATATATTATCAATTCTCCAGCTTTTAGTGACTTTTCTATCTCTAAAAAATCAATATTTTGTAAATTATATATTTTTTTCATACTATACACCTTATTTTTAGACTCTTAATAATTTTATCATATCTAATTAAAAAAAGCTAGTAAAATACTAGCTTTTTTCTAATTTAATTAGTTTTCCATTATTAATTTTTTCTCAAATAACTCAGATACTGATTGATTATTTACAATTCTTCTAATTGCTTCAGCAAATATTTCATCTACTGATAATACAGTTATCTTATCTAATTTTTTTCTTTCAGGTAATGCTATTGAATCAGTTATAATAACCTCTTTTAAAGGAGAAGCAGCAAGTCTTTCGATTGCTGGATCAGAGAATACAGCGTGTGTACAACATGCATAAGCCTCCTTAGCTCCTCTTTCTATAATAGCAGCAGCACCATTTGTAATAGTTCCTGCTGTATCTATCATGTCATCTATAAATATAGCAGTCTTTCCTTGAACTTCTCCAATTAAGTTCATTACTTCTGACATATTTGGTTTTGGTCTTCTTTTATCAATAATAGCTATTTTACAGTCTAACCATTCAGCTAATTTTCTAGCTCTCTTTACTCCACCGATATCTGGAGAAACTACTACTACATCATCTCCATATAATCCTTTTTTCATAAAGTATCTTACCATTAATGGTAATGCTTGCATGTGGTCAACTGGGATATCAAAGAATCCTTGAATTTGATCAGCATGTAAATCCATAGCAATTATTCTAGTAGCACCTGATTTTGTAAGCAGATTAGCTACTAATTTAGATGTAATTGGTTCTCTTGGGTTAGATTTTCTATCTTGTCTAGCATATCCATAGTAAGGAATAATTACATTGATACTTTTAGCTGATGCTCTTTTTAACGCATCTACGAAAATTAACAATTCCATTAAGTTTTCATTTACAGGTTCAGAAGTTGATTGTACTACAAATACATCTCTTCCTCTTACTGTTTCGTCAATTTTAACGAATACCTCTCCATCTTTAAATCTTACTACGTCTGCTTTTCCTAAAGGCAGCCCATATTTCTCAGCTATCTTTTTAGCTAAGTCCTTGTTTGAAGTTCCTGCGAAAATTTTTACATTTTCTGAATTAATCATTTTTTATTTCCTCCAGTCGGTCTTAATAATTTGTTTACTTCTTGATACAGCTAATGAGTTATTAGGAACATCTTTTGTAATTACAGAACCAGCACCTACAAGAGCTTTTTCTCCTATATTTACTGGTGCTACAAGCATAGTATCGCTTCCTATAAATACCTCTTTACCTATTACAGTTTTAAATTTGTTTACACCATCATAGTTACAAGTAATCGTTCCAGCACCAATATTTGTGTTCTCACCAACTTGTGCATCTCCTAAATATGTGAGATGTCCAGCTTTTACTCCCTTTTCAAGAGTAGATTTTTTTACTTCTACGAAATTTCCAATATGTACTTTTTCTTTTAGATGAGCTTTAGGTCTTAAATGAGCAAATGGTCCCATAGTAACTTTATCTTCTAAAATACTCTCTTCTATTACTGAACTTTCTACTCTAATATCATTCCCTAATGTGCTATCTATAATTCTAGTATTTCCTATGATTTCGCATCTTTCTCCAATTGTAGTTTTACCTTGTAAAAACACTCCTGGATAAAGTATTGTGTCTTTTCCTATTTTTACATTATCTTCTACATATGTATTTTCTGGATCTATAAGAATAACTCCCTCTTCCATAAGTTCTCTATTTTTTCTATCTCTTAAAACTTTTCCTGCTTGAGCAAGTTCTACTTTAGAGTTAACACCTAAAATTTCCATGTTATCTTCTAGTACAAAACTTTGAACTTTTTTATTTTCTAAAACTTGAATACCTATTACATCAGTAAGATAGTATTCTCCTTTTTCATTATTATTATTTATTTTATCTAAGGCCTTAAAAAGTTCTTTTGAGTTAAAACAGTATACTCCTGCATTTACTTCCTTTATCTTTTTAATTTCTTCACTAGCTTCTTTTTCTTCAACAATAGCTTTTACAAACTCATCTTCTTTTACTATTCTTCCATACCCAAATGGATTTTCATAAATAGAAGTAAGTATTGTAGTTACAGCACCACTTTCTTTATGATACTGATATAGAGATTTTAATGTACTCTCTTTAAGTAATGGAGTATCTCCACATAGTATCATTACATCCCCATCGTAATTTTGAAGTTTTTCTTTAGCTTGAATCACAGCATGTCCTGTTCCTAATTGTTCAGTTTGTACAACATAATCACAATTTTCTCCAACTACTTTTAAAACTTCATCTTTCTTATGTCCTAAAATCAATATATTTTCCTCTGGACTTAATCCAGATAAAACATCTATTATTTTAGATATCATTGGTATTCCATTTACTTTATGGATGACCTTTGGCATTTCTGACTTCATTCTAGTACCTTTTCCTGCTGCCAGAATCAATGTTTTTAGTTTCATAAACTACACTCCTTTAAGTTATACTGTACATTTACAAAAAACATCTCATACGTGTTAAATTATATCATACTTATTAAAGTATTTCAAGATTAAGTAAAATCTTTTGAAAGTTTTTCATATGCTTCATTTATCTCTTTTAATTTATTTTCATGGTATTCTTTTTCAGAATCATTTGCATTAGTAAATTTATCTGGATGATGCTGCTTTACTAAGTCTCTATAAGCTTTCTTTATATCATCTTTACTAGCATTTTTATTTACACCAAGAATCTCATAATATTTACTTTTATCCTCTGCATAGCCAAAAGGATTATTATTGTAGTATCCTCCCTGTTGCTGTCCACCATAATTTCCTCCTGCTTGACGGAAAAAATCTTCAAAATCTTTTGTATTAGTTCCATTATATCTATAATAATAAGTTCTTCTTGTCCTCTTAGGTTGATTCCTATTTCTTAAATAATTAATGAAAATTATCAAAAGAATCAGCCAAAAAAAATTAAAAATAAACCATCCAAAAAATGCCACTAATAAAAATATTATAAATAGCACAGGAAGCATTCCAACTGCTCTATTAAAGCCAAAAGTAATTCCTATAACCAAAAACAATACTAATATCAATGTCATTGAAACACTATAAATCATTTGTTCTCCTTAATATTAATTTTGAAGTAACTAAACAACTTTTACTTCAAGCTTTTCTTTTAATTTTTTTATCTTCTCCCCTATATTTTTTTCACGTGGGTCTATCTCATAAGCAATTACATACTCTTTTAAAGCTCTATCTAACAACCCCATTTTTTCATATTTTTCAGCAAAATCTATATGAGCTTTGTAGATATCTAAATCTAAAAATATTGCAAAATCATAACTTGTAATTGCTTCCATTATTTTCCCAGCTCTTGAATAAGCATTTCCTAATAAAAAATGCACAAATGCTACATCTGGATTAATATCTAAAGCTTTTTCAAAATATCTAATAGCTTTTAAATACTCTTCATTTTCATAATAAAGATGACCTAAAAAGGCGAAACTTTCTGCTTTATCTTCTTTGTAATCTACAACTTTTTTATATATCTTTATTGCACTTGAATAATCTCCTTTATGATATAATAAAATAGCTAATTCACTCAACATATCTATATCATTAGGATTCATTAGAAGAGTCATTCTTACACTCTCTTCTTTTTTTAATAAATCTTCCATCTCAAGTTGATTAAAAATTTCTGCTTTTAAAATATTTTTGTCCAATTAATTTCAACCTCCCTACTTAAAGAGTCCCTAATATATTATATCATAATTTTTTATTATATAAAGATTTTTTTTAGCTTGTGTTATTAAAAAAGATAGCTAAAATTTTTAATTAAAGCTATCTCTAAGTAATTATCGTTTATATTATATTTTAGAATGTATAAATTACTCCTGTACCAAAAATATAAATTACATCATTATCAACTATTGGAGAATTAGAAATCTCCTTAGATAACTTTGTAACTCCTGTAAATCCCATTAAAGAAATTGCATCATTTATTCTATAATTTCCTAAAATTCCTATCCCTATTCTATATGCTGCTTCTCCACTATATGTTTTTGTTATTTTATCACCATTGACCTCATTAGAATCAATTCCAAAATAATAATCTACAAAGTTAGAATCATAATATACATAATTTATTGCAGGAACTAATGTTAAATTAGATGTAACTTGATAAGGTCTACTGATACTAAAATTAAAATGTCCTCCCTCTTCTCCATACTCAGCAGCCACTTTTGTTTCTAGTTCATAAAATCCTGGGTAATAAGCTAATTCTACTCCTCCCATAAGATGAGTATCTCTATCATCAATTCCTTTATACCCTGATTTCATATCACTATTTTTTACTTCATATCCACCAAATGGCATTCCATAAAGAGATAGCACATAGTTATCTTCTTCGATAACTTTATATCCCAATGATAATCCATAAGTACTTCCACCTTTTAGAAAAAACTTTTCATACTCTAAATCTACTATTGGTAAAACATAGTCATTCTTATCATTATGATATATTGGTGTAGTGACACCATATCCTATCCCTACACTCCCAGCTAATGCTCCTTGAGCTAAGACAACTAAAGCTCCTAATATAGCTAATTTATTTTTCATAAAACTCCTCCTAATATTACTTTATGACTAATATTTTATTCTTACTATGAATTTCACTTCTATTTTATCACACTTTTATCAAAAAATAAATATTTATATTAATTTAATCATAATTACCTTTTTTTCATATTTTGATATATATCTCACGTTTAATAGACATCTCATTATACTAAAAAATTAATTTAATAATTGACACTTTTTAGTAGATATGATATATTTTATTTATAAAATATACAACTTGATAGACATCATAGAATTTGTTTAGGAGGTTTTGTTTATGAAATATGCTGAAGAAGGATTACAATATCATATTGGATTAAGAAAGGGAGATGTAGGTAAATATGTAATTTTACCTGGGGATCCTAAACGTTGTGAGAAAATAGCAAGACATTTTGATGATGCTAAACTTATTGCAGATAGTAGAGAATATGTTACATATACTGGTTATTTAGACGGTGTTAAAGTAAGTGTTACTTCTACTGGAATTGGAGGTCCATCTGCTTCTATAGCTCTTGAAGAGTTAGTAAGAGTTGGAGCTGATACTTTCTTAAGAGTTGGAACTTGCGGTGGTATGCAAACAGATATAATGGGAGGCGATTTAGTCATTGCTACTGGAGCCATTCGTATGGAAGGAACTAGTAAAGAATATGCACCTATAGAATTTCCTGCTGTTGCTAATCTCGAAATTACTAATGCACTTGTTCAAGCTGCTAAAGATTTAAATAAAAAATATCATGTTGGAATTGTTCAATGTAAGGATGCTTTTTATGGACAACATGAGCCTGAAACAAAACCTGTAGATTATGAACTAGTGAACAAATGGAATGCTTGGGTGCGTCTAGGATGTAAAGCTTCTGAAATGGAATCTGCTGCTTTATTTGTTGTTGGAGATTATTTAAGAGTTCGTGTAGGTTCATCTTTTTTAGTTGTTGCTAACCAAGAAAGAGAAAAATTAGGACTAGAAAACCCCGTTGTTCATGATACAGAGGCTGCTATTGAAGTTACAGTTCAAGCTATTCGTAACTTAATTAAACAAGATAAAGAATCTGGTCTTTTATAATTTTAATTAAATAAATCGGAGGAATGATGAAAGGGATAATAATTTTAATTGGTATAGTTTTACTATTAGGTCTATTGTATCTTATATCTTCACACAAAAAGGAAGTAAAAATTTCTATTGTTGTAAAAGCTTTAATTGTTCAATTTATTCTAGCTTTTCTTCTAGTAAAGTTTCCTTTTGGAAGAATTGTAGTATCTAAGCTTTCTGATGTAGTTACAAAAATTCTTAGTTATGGATTTAATGGATTATCATTTGTATTTGGTAGTTTAGCAGACCCTAGTCAAGCTACTGGTTTCATATTTATAATAGGTGCTCTTGGAAACATAATATTCCTATCAGCTCTAGTAGCTGCTCTTTTCTATCTTGGAATATTAGGAGCTATTGTTAAAGTTATTGGTAAAGTAGTAGGGAAAATCTTAGGAACTACTCAAGTTGAAAGCTTTGTTGCTGTTGCTAATATGTTTCTAGGACAAACTGAAAGTCCTATTCTTGTTAGTAAATACTTAGGAAATATGACTCAAAGTGAAATAATGGTAGTTTTAGTTTCTGGAATGGGAAGTATGTCTGCTACAATAATTGGAGGATATACTGCTTTAGGTATTCCTATGGAGTATCTACTTACAGCTTCAGCTCTTGTTCCTTTTGGAAGTATTGCTATCTCAAAAATTCTTTTACCTGAAACAGAGCATGCTAAAGTAATTGAAAATGTAAGTATGGATAGAAAAGGACATCATGAAAATATTATATCAGCTGTTACAGAAGGAGCTGTAAACGGTATCCAAGCTGTTATTGCCATTGCTGCTTCTCTTGTAGCATTTATCTCTATTGTTTCTCTTGTAAATGGTATATTAGGAGTTGCTGGATTAAGCCTTGAGAAAATTTTCGCATATATATTCTCTCCATTTGGTTTCTTTATGGGATTAGAAGGTGAAAATATCTTGTATGCTGGAGAATTACTTGGATTTAAATTAGTTTTAAATGAATTTGTTGCTTTTCAAAATTTAGGTCAACACCTTGCTTCTTTAGATTATAGAACAGGACTTATGTTAAGTATTGCTATGGCTGGGTTTGCTAATGTTTCTAGTATGGGAATTTGTATTTCTGGAATATCTATACTTTGTCCTGACAAAAGACCTGTACTTGCTAGACTTGCTTTCAAAGCTATGATAGGTGGTTTTGCTGTAAGTATTTTAAGTGCTATGATTGTTGGATTTATCACAATTATATAAATTTATGTTATAATATATTGAGGTTGATTTTCAACCTCAATTATTACTAGAAGGAGGTATTTATGCAAAAAATATTTGAACAATATAAAGATATTCTAGATAGAGCTTTTGAGGTAATGGAAAAAGCTTATGCACCTTATTCAAAATACCATGTTGGAGCTTGTGTAAAAACTAAAGATGGAAAATATCATGTTGGAGCTAATATAGAAAACGCTTCCTATGGGCTTACTAATTGTGCTGAAAGAAGTGCTCTATTTCATGTATATTCTTTAGGGTATAGACAAGATGACATTGAATCTATGGCTCTAGTAACTAGAGGGAACACTTTAGGAAGTCCTTGCGGAGCATGTAGACAAGTTATGGTTGAGCTTTTAAAAAAGGATACCCCTATAATTATTGCTAATACAAATTCTCAAGCTATGATCACAAATATTGTTGAACTTTTACCTTTTTCTTTTACAAGTGATGATTTAAAATAATAGGAGGATATATTAATATGACACCACATAATAATGCTAAAATTGGAGAAATTGCAAAAAATGTTTTAATGCCTGGAGATCCTTTAAGAGCAAAATTTATAGCTGAAACATTTTTAAAAAATATAAAACAAGTTAACTCTGTTAGAAATATGCTTGCCTATACTGGAACATATAAAGGAAAGGAAATTACTGTTATGGCTTCTGGAATGGGAATGCCATCAATAGGAATATACTCTTATGAGTTATTTAAAGTATATGGAGTAGAAAATATTGTACGTGTTGGTTCAGCTGGAGCATATGTTGATAAGTTAGATGTATACGATGTTGTCTTAGCTGAATCAGCTTGGAGTCAATCAACTTTTGCTCATACTCAAAATGGATATGAAAGTGATACTACATACCCAGATAAAGAATTAAATGAAAAAATTATAGCAACTGCTAAAAAATTAGGTATTCCTTTACATGTTGAAAAAATTCATTCAAGTGATGTATTCTATACAGAGCCAAATGTAGATAGCTATAAAGAGCATTTTGCAAAACATGGTTGTACATGTGTAGAGATGGAGAGCTTTGCTCTATTCCATAATGCTAAAGTTTTAGGTAAAAAAGCAGCTTGTCTCTTAACTATATCTGATTCTTTCACTTCTCATAAAGTTACAACTCCTGAAGAAAGACAAACTGCTTTCACTAAGATGATGGAAATAGCTCTAGAAACTTTTATTGACTAAAAAGGGGATTAATATGAAAAAATACAAAAGAATTTTTACAATAGTATTAGATTCATTAGGAATTGGAGCTATGAAAGATTCTGAAAAATTTGGAGATATAGGAGTAGATACACTTGGTAATATTGCTAAATCTGTTTCTTCTCTTAATATTCCAAATCTGCAAAAATTAGGATTAGCTAATCTACATCCTATTAAAAATGTAAATACAGTAGAAAAACCATTAGGATATTTTGCTGCTCTTAATGAAACTAGTGTTGGAAAAGATACTATGACTGGACATTGGGAGATGATGGGACTAAATATACAAAAACCTTTCCAAACTTTTACTGATACAGGTTTTCCAAAAGAATTAATAGATGAACTTGAAGCTAAATGTGGACGTAAAGTAGTTGGAAATAAATCTGCTAGTGGTACAGAAATACTTGATGAATATGGAGAACATGAGATAGCTACAGGAGACATGATAGTTTATACCAGTGCTGACTCAGTTTTACAAATCTGTGGACATGAAAAATATATGGGATTAGATAATCTTTATAAATATTGTGAAATAGCTAGAGAACTTACTATGAAAGATGAATGGAAAGTCGGGAGAATAATAGCTAGACCATATATAGGTGAAAAAAAAGGAGAATTCAAAAGAACAAGTAATAGACATGATTATGCTTTAAAACCTTATGGAGATACTGCTCTTAATGTTTTAAAAAATGCTGGACTAGATGTAATTTCTGTTGGAAAAATTAATGATATATTTGATGGAGAGGGAGTTACTGAGTCTCATAAATCAAAAAGTTCTGTTCATGGAATGGAACAAACTATTGAAATAGCCAATAAAGATTTTATAGGTCTTTGTTTTGTAAATTTAGTAGATTTTGATGCTTTATGGGGACACAGAAGAAATCCGCAAGGTTATGCTGAGGAGATAGAAAAATTTGATAAAAATTTAGGAGTACTTCTTTCTAAGTTGAGAGAAGATGATCTATTAATATTGACAGCTGATCATGGAAATGATCCTACTTATACTGGAACTGATCACACTAGAGAACAAGTGCCTTTTATAGCTTATTCTCCATCTTTTAAAGAAAATGGAAATTTAGGAGAATTTGATACCTTTGCTGTAATAGGAGCAACAATAGTTGATAACTTTGGACTAACAATGCCTCAAGATACTATTGGATACTCTATTTTAGATAAAATAAATTAAGAGAGGATATGTATATGGATAGAAATAAAATATTAAGTGCTGTTGACCACACACTTTTAACTCAAAATGCTACTTGGGAAGATATAAAACAAATTCTTGATGATGGAATAAAATACAGTGTTGCTTCTGCTTGTATTCCAGCTTCTTATGTAAAAAAAGCTAAAGAATATGTAGGAGATAAGCTACCTATTTGTACAGTAATTGGTTTCCCTAATGGTTATTCTACAACTGCTGTAAAAATTTTTGAAACTGAAGATGCTATTAAAAATGGTGCTGATGAAATAGACATGGTTATCAATATTACTGATGTAAAAAATGAAAATTTTGATGCAATCTTAGAAGAGATTAAAGATATTCATAAAGCTTGTAATGGTAAAATATTAAAAGTGATTATTGAAACTTGTCTTTTAACTGAAGAAGAGAAAATAAAAATGTGTGAAATAGTTACTAAATCAGGAGCAGAATATATTAAAACTTCTACTGGATTTTCAACTGGTGGAGCTACATTTAATGACATAGCTTTAATGAAAAAATATGTAGGAAAAGATGTAAAAATAAAAGCTGCTGGTGGAATTTCTTCATTAGATGATGCTGCTAAGTTTATGGAATTAGGTGCTGATAGACTAGGTACAAGTAGAATAGTAAAAATCATCAAAGGGGAAAACTCTGAAAATATGTATTAATTTAATTAAATATGGAGGACTGACTTAACAGTCCTCCATATTTTTAATCTTTCCAAATTCCTAATTTTCTAGCTTCTTCTTTTAACTCTTCTCTAAAATCTGGATGAGCTATACTTATTAATAATTTAGCTCTTTCAAAAGCACTCTTTCCTTTTAAATTAACTTTTCCATATTCTGTTACAACATATTGTACATTAGCTCTTGTATCAGTTACTATAGATCCTTCTTGTAATGTAGGTCTTATTCTTGATTTTAATTGACCATCTTTTGTTTTGAATGTAGATGATAAGCAGATAAAGCTTTTTCCTCCTTTAGATAGATAACCTCCTAGTACGAAGTCAAGCTGTCCTCCAGCTCCACTTATATGTTTAGGACCAGCACTTTCAGCATTTACTTGTCCAAATAAGTCTATATCAACAGCATTATTAATAGATATAAAGTTATCTATTGAAGAGATAGTTCTAATATCATTTACATAATCTACTGGTGCTGCCATTATCTCTGGGTTATTATTTAAATACTCATACATCTCTTTTCCACCAGCAGCAAATGTAAATACTTGTCTAAATCTATTAGAGTTTTTATGAGCTCCTGTTACTTTTCCAGCTTTAGCCATTTCTACAAATGAGTCAACATACATTTCTGAATGTACACTTAAATCTTTTAAATTAGATTTAGCTATTAAAGATCCAACAGCAGTTGGCATTGCTCCTATTCCTAATTGAATACAACATCCATCTTTTAATTCTTCTACTATTAGCTCAGCTACTTTCATATCTACTTCTGATGGAGTAGGTGCTGGTAAAATAGCTGGCATTGGATTATCTCCTTCGATTATCATATCCACTTTTGAAATATGGATAGCATGCTCAAATCCTCCTTGACATACTGGAAGATTTTTATTTACCTCTACTATAACTTTTTTAGCTACTTCACAAACTGCCATCATATGAGAAGGGCTTACACTGAAGTTGAAGTACCCTGCTTCATCCATTGGAGTAACTTGCATAACCGCCACATCCACTTTTGCCCCACCATCTCTATAATATCTTGGCATTTCTGAATATCTTAAAGGCATATAGAAACCTAAACCTTTTGATATTAATTTCCTTTCTAATCCACTTGAATGCCATGAATTCCAAGTAAAATGTTTTTCTGGATTTTCTATTTTAAAAACTTCTGGTTCCCATAAAAGAATTCCACCTCTTAAGTTAATATCTGTTAATTCTGGCATTCTTTTAGCTAAAGCTTTATCAAAAGCTACTGTAGTAGTTACACACCAACCATAATCTACAAAATCCCCAGATTTTACTATCTCTGCTGCTTTTTCTGCTGATACTAATTTTTCTTGATACTCTTTTTCAAATGTTGACATATCTACACTCTCCTTTTATTATCTCAAAAAACTCTATATATTATATATTTTTATATTATCCAACTAACTTAATTCTATCATATTTTTTCTCAATAGTATATGATTTTTTTTCATATTGTTATGAATTTGATTTAAAAATAATATTTTTAGGTATTTATTTTAACATTTATTATTTGATATAAGTTATAAAATTATAAAAATAAAAAAGAGGAATTTTTATAAATTTCATTCCTCTTAATCTGCATACTATCTAAACTTTTTCTAATTCAACAGTTAATTTCAATCTTTTTAAACCACTTTTAAGTGCTTTTATTTTTACTTTGCTTATCTTCATATCTGATAACTCTTCATCAGGGACATCTTGAAGCTTAGATATACTATTATATTTATTTATAAGTTTTTCAATATCTTTTTTAGTCAATTTACTAATTCTTCCTAAAAGTCTATATCCTTTAGGGCTAACTTCATTATCTAAAAGACTATAACTCTTTCCATAACCAAGAGCATGAGAGAAATTCTCTACTTCTAATAACTCTTCATCGTCTAAAGCTTTCATCTTTTCTTTTACATCTTTATAATCTCTATCTTCTTCCATATAATCTCTTATTAAGTCATATTCATCTTCTTCTATATCTTGATTTAAATCTTGAAATTGTAAATTTAAAAGTCTTCCTTCTACTCCTAACTCAACTACACAACTATTTACTTCATCACCAATTCTTCTAAGCATTTCAAATCTTTGAAGAGCTGTTGCTACATCATAAAGAGTTGCTATATTATCTAACTCAAGACTAGTTAAATTTGCTAACGCTCTATCCAAAACAGATTTATATCTTTCCATAGTTTTTATAGCTTGCGAAGCTTCATTTTCAATTGATGAGCCATCTTTTAACCTATATCTTATATCATCTCTATAAAGAGTTATCACATTTCTTCTTTCAGACACTGCTATGACAAGTTTTCCTGTTTGTTGGCCAGCTCTTTGAGCAGTTCTATGTCTTGTTCCACTCTCTGTTGATCTATACTTCCTATCTGGTTGTAAATGTACATTTGCATACATTATTTTTTTACATTCTGCATCTAATATTATTGCTCCATCCATTTTAGCTAGTTCATATACTCTCTCTGGAGTAAAATCACAATCTAAATAAAATCCACCATCTGTTATTTTTTTTACATTTTCATCAAACCCAACCACTATCAAAGCTCCTAGTCCAGCTTCAAGTATATTGTTTAATCCTTCTCTTAAAGCTGTTCCTGGTATTACAAATGACAGCATCTCCTCTAATTTTTTACTGTCCATCTTTATTCATCCTTTCTAAAAGTTCTTCCAAGTTTTTTAAATATATCAGTTTTAAATTATACTTATTTTTTTCTATTTCTTTTCTATTGGCCTCTGGAATATATACTCCTTTAAAACCAAGTTTTTCTAACTCTCTAAGCCTTTTGTCTATAAAGAAGACTTTTCTAATCTCTCCTCTTAAACCTAATTCTCCTATAGCTGCTATTTTTTGACTAATTTCTACTCCCTTATAGATAGATAACAACGAAATAAGTACAGCTAAATCTGCAGCTGGGTCTTCTATGTTAAGCCCTCCTGGAATATTTACAAATAAATCTTTCATAGATAAATTTATATGCATTTTTTTCTCTGCAATAGCTGTAAGTATCTGGATTCTATTTCTATCAAATCCCTGTACTATTCTTTTTGGTATACCTATTGTTACCTCTGTAAGTAAAGTTTGTACCTCTAATAAAAAAACTTTTGTTCCTTCTAATACAGGTACAACCATACTCCCTATATTTTTCTCTTCTCTTTCACTTAAAAAATATTCTGAAGAGTTTTTTATCTCCTTCATTCCATCTTCTTCCATACTAAATACTGCTATTTCATTTGTTGAACCAAATCTATTTTTAGTACTTCTTAAAATACGATAAAAAAGTCCCTCTTCTCCTTCAAAATTAAATACAGCATCTACCATATGCTCCAAAAGTTTTGGACCGGCTACCTTTCCATCTTTAGTTATATGACCTACTATAAAAAAAGATATCCCATATTTTTTAGCTAACTCTATGATTTTTAAAGTACATTCACGAATCTGCGTTGGAGTTCCAGGAATAGAATCTACAACAGAATTATACAATGTTTGTATAGAATCTACAATAACAACTTTAGGTTTTTTACTAACTAGATACTCATAAATTCTTGAAATATCTGTTTCTGACATTAAGAATAGATTTTTACTTTTTATATTTAATCTCTCTCCTCTATTTTTTACTTGAGCAGGAGATTCTTCCCCTGATATATAGATTACTTCTCCATATGTAGTATATTCATTTGCTACTTGTAGTAATAGTGTTGATTTTCCTATTCCAGGATTTCCAGTTATTAAGATTACTTCTCCACAAAGCAATCCTCCACCTAAAATTCTATCAAACTCTCCTATTCTAGTTCTATATCTATCATTTTCTTCTGTTAATATTTCATCAAAGGAAAAAACTTTCTCTGAAGTTTCTTTAATAGAAATAGCAGATGAAATTACTGAAGCCCCTACTGAAGATGTCACTTCTATTTCCTCTTCAAAACTTCCCCAACTACCGCATTGTGGACATTTTCCTGCCCACTTAGTAGCTTTATATCCACACTCACTACATATATAAAAACTTTTAGTTTTTGCCATCTATAACCTATCCTTTTAGACTTTCAGCCTTCTTCTTAATTATATCTATAATCTTTTCATCTACAAATATATCTAATCTAGCTCCTACTGTTGCTGCTTCTCTTACAGAACTTGAACTTAAATACATATACTCTCTAGCTGCTGGTATAAATATAGTTTCTATCTCTCCATAAGACAAATCATGGTTTACAAAAGCATACCCTAACTCATATTCAAAGTCTGAAACAGCTCTTAATCCTCTAATTATTATATCAGCACCATTTTCTTTCATAAAATCTATTAAAAGTCCATCAAAACTTTTTACTTCAACTTTATCTCCAAACTCTGATACTAACATCTCTATTAAATTTTTTCTTTCCTCTAAAGAAAACCAACATTTTTTATTAGCATTATTCATTACCGCTACTATTAACTTATCAGTAATCTTTAAAGATTTTTTTATTACATCAAAATGTCCCTTAGTTATCGGGTCAAAACTTCCTGCATATACTCCTATTCTCATATATCCACCTTTACTTCATCAAAATAATTTCATAACTATAATCATTTTGACTATTCTCTTCCAAAATAATTTTTTTCTTTCTATTTTTTACAAAATCTTCTACAAAATCAAAATATAACTCTTTAAAAGCTATTTTCAATTTTTTAGACAAAATCACTTTTATGATATTTATCTCCTCATCTTTAGCACACTCTTTTATTTCTGTCATCATCTCATGGATAACAGAATCTTTGGATTTTATTTTTCCAGTTCCTTCACACATAGGGCATCTCTCTTGAAAGTAATTATAAAGAGGTTTTCCTGTTCTTTTTCTTGTCATCTCTATAAGTCCTAAATCTGTAAAATGAACTATATTATTTTTTATTCTATCCTTAGAAAGATTTTGTTCTAAGGCTTCTAAAACTTTTAATTTATCCTCTTCTAATCTCATATCAATAAAATCTATTATTATAATTCCACCTAAATTTCTCAATCTAAGTTGTCTAGGTATCTCTCTTGCTGCTTCTAAATTAGTGTTTAAAACTGTTTGTTCTAAGTTATAGCTTCCAGTATTCTTTCCTGTATTCACATCTATACTTATTAATGCTTCTGTTTTTTGGATAACTAAATATCCACCACACTCTAATCTTACTTCTTCTTTTAAAGCATTTTCTATCTCTTTTTCTATCCCATATCTTTCAAAAATTCCAATTTCATCATCATTATACAGCTTTATTTTTGTTTTTAAAATCTTTTCACTAAAAGCATTAATATAATCAATTACTTCCCAATATGCCTCTTCGTTATCTATAACCAATTCATCAATCTCATTAGAAAATATATCTCTAAGTACAGTAGCTACTATTCCATTATCTTTATATAATACTTCTCCTATTTTGGCTGTACTTGTTTTTTTCTCTATATCTTCCCATTTTTTTACAAGATATTCCATCTCTCTTTCAAAATGAAAAATACTCTTTCCTTGAGCAGCAGTTCTAATGATTACTCCCATATTTTCAGGTTTTAAATCTCTCACTATCTCTTCTAATCTATTTCTTTCCTCTTCCTCTTTTATCTTCTTAGAAATAGCTATATGATTATTATTAGGCATTAATACTAGATATTTTCCTGGAATAGTATAGTGAGTAGTAACTCTTGCTCCTTTAGTTCCTCTTGGTTCACTAAGTACTTGTACTACTACCTCATCTCCTACTGTTAGTATATCTTCAATAGGTCTCTCACTATTACATATTCCATCTAAATATTTCTCTTCAAATTCTCTTAAATCATTTACATATAAAAATGCATTCTTTTCTAATCCTATATTTACAAAAGCTGATTCCATTCCTGGTAAAACATTTGCTACCTTTCCTTTATAAATATTAGCATTTATTCTTCTTTCTTCCTCTCTCTCTATAAGGACTTCTACAACTTTTTCATCTTCTATAATAGCTGCTCTTGATTGAAATTCATCTATGTTGATTACTATCTGATTCATTCTATTCCAACTCTCCCTTTAGTACATCTAACCTAGAATACTCTTTACCATTTACAACTACACTATCTCTATCTATTGAGTTATCTATTTTTATCTCAAAAAACTCTTTTAATCTTATTTTATTTACTTTTTTTATTCCTACAAGCTTAGAAATATTTTTTTCATTAGCTAATATTTCTAATTTTTTCTCTCTATCTATAATTTTTTTGAAAAAACTATAATAGATTTCTGTTTCTACTAACTCTCTAAAAGCTGGATGAAATGGTCCACCTAAAACTACTCCATCCTCTCTTAAATCCTCACTTGGCTGTAACCCTACTCTTATTATATTTACACCATTACTTTCTAATAATGCATATATTTTTCTAGTTCTAGCTATTGCCTCTTCTATTGTAAGAGGAGTATACTCCCCTTCTAAAAACATATTCTCCATTTTAGTATTTTTTATTACTAAAGTAGGATAGATTCTTACCATATCAGGTTCCATATCTAGAGCTTTTACTGCTGTTTCATAGTCACTCTCATCTGTAGATTTAGGCAATCCTATCATAAGTTGTATCCCTAGTTCTATACCATATTTTTTTATAGTTTTACAAGCTTCAGCTACTACACTTACTGGATAATATCTCTCTGTTGCTAATAAAACTTCTTCGTCTAATGATTGAACTCCTAACTCAACAGAAGTTACTCCATATTTTTTTAATTGAGCTACTATCTCATCATTTATACAGTCAGGTCTTGTTGATAATCTAATTCCTGATATATCTCCTCTTTTTATATATTCATATGCAGTTTTTAGATATTCCTCTTGTAATTTCATAGAAATCCCTGTAAAAGTTCCACCAAAGAAAGCCACTTCTTTCTTGGAATTCTTTGGAAGAGTTTCTAAGTACATTTCTATGATATTTTTTAAGTCCTCCATTGTTACATCAGTTTCTCTACCATTTATTTTTTTTTGATTACAAAAAACACATGAATTTGGACATCCAAAATGGCTTATAAATACAGGTATATTATAGTGCTTCATGAATTTTTACCCCTAATTTCTTACATAGAGATTTTGCTGCTGCCTGCTCTGCTGTTTTTTTATTTTTTCCTGTACCTCTATCTGATTTTTCTTCATCTATACCATTATCTATCTTTACTTCTATCTCAAATATTTTCTGATGATCTGGTCCTATCTCATTGATAACTGAATATTCTGGAATAACTCTATAATTTTTTTGACTATATTCTTGAAGAATAGTTTTAAAATCTAAAATCTCTTCATTGCTATCTACATGGTCAATAGAATCTTTTATGTGTGTTAAAACAAACTCTTTTGCTGTTTCAAAATTAGAGTCCATGTATATGGCTCCTAAAATAGCTTCAAAGGCATCTCCTAAAATAGAACTTCTCTCTCTTCCTCCAGTTAACTCCTCTCCTCTACTAAGTAAAAGATACTTTCCTACTTCTAACTTTTTAGAAATTCCAGCTAAAACTGGCTCACTTACTACCATAGATTTAACCTTTGCTAAATCACCTTCTGTAGAATTAGCATAACTTTTATATAAATATTCTGTAACAACAAGATCTAGAACTGCATCACCTAGCAGCTCTAGTCTTTCGTTACTTATTTTTTTATATCTTCTATGCTCATTTCCAAATGAACGATGAATAAGTGAATTTTTTAGAAGTTCTTTATTTTTGAAAGAATACCCAAGATTTTTTTCAAAATCTAAGTAATTTCTTTTCATTATTTCCTCCTAAAATTATTTATATTTTCTCATAGCTATTACAGCATTATGTCCACCAAATCCTAATGAACTTGACATAGCTACATTTATCTCTTTCTCTACTGCTACATTTGGTACATAGTTTAAATCACAATCAGCATCTGGGTTATCATAGTTTATTGTAGGTGGGACTACTCCTTCAGATATAGCTTTAGCTATAAGTACAGCTTCTATTCCTCCTGCTGCTCCTAATCCGTGTCCTGTTGCTCCCTTAGTTGATGATACCATTAAATTCTTAGCACAATCTCCAAATACAGATTTTATTGCTGCTGTTTCATTTCTATCATTTGCCGGTGTTGATGTTCCATGAGCATTGATATATGTTACTTCATCAAGAGATATATTTCCTTCTTTAAGAGCCATTTTAAATGCTCTTGCTGCTCCTTCTCCACCATCTGCTGGAGCTGTTATATGATAAGCATCACAAGTCTCTCCATATCCTACTATTTCAGCATATATTTTTGCGCCTCTAGCTTTTGCATGTTCTAACTCTTCAAGAATTAATACTCCTGCTCCTTCTCCCATTACAAATCCATCTCTATCAGCGCTAAATGGTCTTGAAGCTTTTGTTGGCTCATCATTTCTTGTAGATAATGCTTTCATATTAGCAAAAGCATTCATAGCAAATGGAGTTATAGAAGCTTCTGTTCCTCCTGCTATCATAGCTATTGCTCTTCCATTTTTTATCATTTCAAAAGCATCTCCCACTGAGTGAGTTCCTGATGCACAAGCTGTAACTATTGATTTATTTGGTCCTTTTGCCCCAAAATATATTCCTATATTTCCAGAAGCCATATTTGCTATCATAGCTGGAATAGTAAATGGAGATATTCTTTTTACTCCCTTTTCTAGCATTGTTTGATGTTGAGCTTCAAATATCTCAATTCCCCCTATACCAGAAGAAACTATTACTCCCACTTCTTCAGCGTTAGTTTCATCAATTACTAATTTCGAATCTTCTAATGCCATTTTTGTAGCTGCAATAGCAAATTGAGTATTTCTAGCTAATTTTTTTACTTCTTTTTTTTCAATTCCAAATTCAATTGGATCAAAATCTTTTACTTCTGCTGCTATTTGTACTGGCATATCAGTAGCATCATATGATTCTATTCTTCCTACTCCTGTTTCCCCAGCTACTATTCTTTTCCAGCTTTTTTCAATTCCTGTACCTAGTGCAGTTATAAGTCCTATTCCTGTAACTACTACTCTGTTCACAATACCACCTCAATTTTATTTACTATATATAAGTAACGGGGTACTTTCATACCCCGCTTTCTTTTATTTAATTAATTATTTAGATTCGATATAATCAATAACGTCTTGAACTGTTTTTATTTTTTCAGCATCTGTATCAGGGATTTCTACATCGAACTCTTCTTCGAAAGCCATTATTAACTCAACTGTATCTAATGAGTCTGCTCCTAAATCCTCTACAAAGTTTGCCTCAGGTACTACTTGTTCAGCGTCTACTCCTAATTGCTCAACTACTATCTCTCTTATTTTATCTAACATTTTTCTTCCTCCTTAATTTTTTCTTTATCTATTTTAAAAAACGTTATATATAATAGATTTTACTATATATTTGACAAATCTTCAAGTTTTTCTATATTTTTTACCTCAATTTCTTTGTCAATCTTTTTAATAAGTCCTGCTAAAACCTTTCCAGGTCCTATTTCATAAATAGTTGTTACCCCTTCAGATTTTAATTTTTTTATAGTATCTACCCATTTTACAGGTCCAAAACTTTGTCTATATATTTCATCTTTTACCTCATCTACAGAAGTTAAGATATTAGCTGTAGTATTTGCTACTAACTTTATATCAGTCATAGTAAAATTATACTTCTCAGCTTCCTCTTTCAATTTTTCTCCTGCTTCCTTCATAAGAGATGAATGGAAAGGACCTGATACTGCTAATGGCATAGCCCTTCTTGCTCCTGCTTCTTTTAAAACTTCACAAGCTTTTGCTATAGCATCTTTTTCTCCTGCTATTACTGTTTGCTTAGGTTCATTGAAGTTTACAGCCTCTACTACTCCATCTACCTTTTTTAACTCTTCAATTATCTTATCTGAATCTAATCCGATTATAGCTGCCATTCCACCATTTACTTTTTCAGCTACTTCATTCATAAACTTTCCTCTAGCAGAAGTAAGTTTTACTGTATCCTCTATTAAAAGATACCCTGCAGCTCCAAAAGCAGCATACTCTCCTACAGAGTGCCCAGCTACATAGTCAGCTTTTACTCCTTTAGCTTCTAATAATTTTTTTAATATTAAACTCATTGATACAATTGCTGGTTGAGTATTTTTTGTTTCTTTTAATACCTCTTCTGGTCCCTCAAACATAACTGTTTTTAAATCAAAATCTAACTTTGAAAATAGGTTGTCAAACTCTTGTCTAGCTAATTCATTATTTTCATATAATTCTTTTCCCATTCCAACATATTGTGTTCCTTGTCCTGGAAATACGAAAGCTATTTTAGACATATTCTCCTCCTTAATAAAACACCTGTATTTTAATATATCATAGCTATTTAAATATGTCAATATTTATTAGTATGCCCACTTCATTATTATTGAACCATAAGTAAGTCCTGCACCAAATCCTGTAAGTGCAATCATATCACCTTTTTTTACCATTCCTTTTTCTAATGCCTCACCTAAAGCCAATCCTACTGAAGCTGAAGAAGTATTTCCAAATCTTTGTAAATTCATATAGAACTTTTCTAGAGGTACATGAATTCTTTTAGCTGCTGATTCAATAATTCTTACATTTGCTTGATGCGGAAATATCATATGTAAATCTTCTGATTTTACATTAGCTATTTTCAAAGCTTTATTTGTTGCACTTGGTAAAGCATGAACAGCAAATTTAAATACATCTTGCCCTTTCATTTTTACAAAATTTTCTCTATTTACTATTGTTTCTGCAGTATTTGGCTTTTTAGTTCCTCCAGCTGGTGTTCTTAAAATATCCTCATCTTCTCCCTCAGCTCCTAGATAAGTAGATAACATTCCAAATCCTTCTTCTACCTCTCCTACTACTGCTGCTGCTGCTCCATCTCCAAATAATATACAAGTATTTCTATCTTGCATATCAATTATTCTTGAAAGAGTTTCTGCCCCTATTACAAGAATATTTTTATAAATTCCACCTCTTATTAATCCTCCAGCAACTGTAAGTCCATATATAAATCCACTACATGCAGCATTTAAATCACAAGCTGGCACATTTTTTATCTCTAATTTATTTTGAACAAGACAAGCTGTAGCTTGAACTAGGTAGTCTGGACTGCAAGTAGCCACTAATATCATATCTATATCCTCTTTTGCTATTCCTGAAGCTGCTATTGCTTTTTTAGCTGCTTCTACACATAAATCTGAAGTAGCTTGTTCAGGAGCAGCAAATCTTCTTTCTTCTATTCCTGTTCTTGTTCTTATCCACTCATCACTTGTATCTATTATTTTTTCGAAATCAAAGTTAGTCATTACCTTTTCTGGTACATAATACCCTAATCCTTTGATACCTACACTTTTAAATTCCATTTTTCCTCCTAATCTAAGGTTTTATTTTCACTATTTTCCATATCTATAACATTTTTCAACTCTTCTACAAATTTCATTTCAGCAAATTTATTAGCTACTTTAATAGCATTTTTTATACCATTTGAATCTGAATTTCCATGTGCTTTTATAGAAAGTCCATTTAATCCTAAGAACATTGCTCCTCCATATTCTGAGGAATCCATTCTTTTCATTATATGTTTCATAGCTGGCTTTAATAATAATGCTCCTAATTTATATATAAAAGATTTATTTATCTCTTCTTTTAAAGATGAAACTACAAACTTCGCTATTCCTTCAGCTGTTTTTAGAACCATATTTCCTGTAAATCCATCAGTAACTACTACATCTATTTTTCCATTCATTACTTCTGTACTCTCTACATTTCCAGCAAAATTTATGCTTTTATTCTCTCTTAAAAGATTATATGCTTCTCTTGTAACTTCATTCCCTTTTCCTTCTTCAGTTCCTATATTAAGTAAGCCTACTGTAGGATTTTTCATTCCTAATAATATTTCCAAATATTTTGAGCCCATTATAGCATATTGATTTAAAAACTCTGGTTTACAATCAGCGGTAGCTCCTACATCTAGCATTAACATCTTACCTTTTTTATTAGGAAACATTGTTGCAATAGCTGGTCTAAGTACTCCTTTTATTCTTTTTAATTTAAGTTGACTCGCTGTAATTAAAGCTCCAGTATTTCCTGCTGATACAGAAGCATCTACTACTCCTTCTTTTACTAGTTCCAAAGTTCTATTCATAGATGAATCTTTTTTACTCTTTACAGCTGTAACAGGGTCATCTGTCATTTCTATTACTTCTCTAGCATCAACTATCTCTATTTTTGTACTATCATATTTGTATTTTTTTAACTCTTCTTCTATTATCTCTTTTTTTCCAACAAGTACAAGGTGTAAAGACTCTATTTCTTCTAATGCCTTCATAGCCCCTTTTATCGTTTCAAAAGGTGCCTTATCTCCACCCATAGCATCCAACGCTATTTTCATTACTGTCCTCCTATAAAAAAATTCTCCCTATATATTATACATCATAATTTAAAATTTTAAAAATATTTTTAATATAATTTATAATAAAAAAAGACAAGAGCTTATCTTGTCTTTTTTTATCTAATTAAACAATCTAATTACTCAGCTTGTCCTGCTAGAACTTGTTTACCATTGTAATCTCCACATGAAAGACATACTCTGTGTGGTCTTCTTGGAGCTCCACATTTTTCACAAGTTGTTAATCCAGTTCCAGTTAAAGCATGATGAGATCTTCTCATGTTTTTCTTAGCTTTAGATGTTTTCTTCTTAGGTACTGCCATCTTAGTTTCCCTCCTACTTACAATCTTATTTAAAAATTAATTTTTTATCTGTAATAATTGTTGCCATCGTGGATCTATCCCATCATTACTATGTTTCTCTATTTCTGAATCATCTTCACAACTAGGTTCACATTGTGGATATGGTGGCATATCTAATAATATATACTCTCTTACTAAGCTTTCTAAATCTATTATTCCATTTTCTATTGGGTCATAAATTTCATTTTTATCAATTTCACACTCAGTACTTAAGCTCTTTAAATACTGTATATATTGATTTTCATCTAAGAATGTTCCCATAAAATCATTTTCTAGTTTTAAATTAAACTCTTTTAAACATCTTACACATTGTACTCTTAGTATTGTTGAGTAATGTCCACTTATTTCAACTTTTCCATTGTTATTTACAGCTGTTCCAACAACATGTACTTTTTCTATAAGTTCAATATCTTCTATATTTTCTATATAGAAATCAAACTTTAAAATCTGGTTTGGAAAATCTTTAATCTCTAATTTCAAAACAATTTCCTCCAATCGTACACCTAGATATTTTACTAACTTTTTTAAATATTGTCAAGTAATTTTTCTTAACAAAGGATTTTTTATTCTATACATTAAATAAAAATTCCATTAAATCTCCATCTTGTACTATATACTCTTTTCCTTCTAGTCTAAGAACACCAGCTTCTTGTGCTCCTTTCCATCCAGAATATTTTATAAAGTCATCAAAAGATACCACTTTTGCTCTAATAAAGCCTTTTTCAAAATCTGTATGTATCTCCCCTGCTGCTTTTGGTGCTGTATCTCCTATTTTTATTGTCCAAGCTCTTACCTCTTTTACACCAGCAGTAAAATATGTTTGAAGTCCTAATAACTTATATCCTGCTCTAATAAGTCTATTAAGCCCAGCTTCCTCTACCCCTAAAGCTTCTAGATACTCTTTTTTACTCTCTTCATCATCCATCTCTTGTAATTCTGCCTCAACTTTAGCAGATACTATTACAACTTCTGACCCTAACTCTTTTGCATATTCTCTAACTTTTTCTACATATTCATTACCTGTTGCTAAATCATCTTCAGATACATTAGCTGCAAATATCATAGGTTTTAAAGTTAATAGTTGATAAGTTCTAACTAGTTCTAATTCTTCGTCATTCATTGACAATGTTTTTAAAAGCTGAAAATTTTCTAAGTGAGTCTTACACTTTTCTAAAACTGGCATAAGAGCCATAGACTCTTTATTTTTGTTCATAGCTAATTTTTTATGTTTCTCTATAGCTTTATCTACAGTTTCCATATCAGCAAAAATTAACTCTGTATTAATTACTTCTATATCTCTTATAGGATCTACTGAGCCACTTACATGGATTACATTATCATCTTCAAAGCATCTTACAACTTGACAAATAGCTGCTGTTGTTCTAATATTTGATAAGAACTTATTTCCAAGTCCCTCTCCTTTTGCTGCTCCCTTTACAAGCCCAGCTATATCCACAAACTCCACTGTTGCTTGAACTACCCTTTGTGGATTGATTATCTTTGATAATTCATCTAACCTTGAATCTGGTACAGTTACCATCCCTACATTTGGTTCTATTGTACAAAATGGATAGTTTGCTGCTTCTGCTGCTCCAGCTTTTGTTATAGCATTAAAAAGTGTTGATTTACCTACATTTGGAAGTCCTACTATTCCTATTCCAATCATTAAAAAACTCCTCCTAAAATTTTTTATTACCATAAATTTTATCATATATTAAAAACTTTGTAAATCTTTTCTATCATTATTATATGAAATTTTTCTGAAAAAAAAGACTAAAAGTTTTTATACTTCTAGTCTTAAAAACATTCTGGTGGAGATGAACGACCTCGTCATATATCCATATACAAGATTTTCATCAAAGATTATAAAATTAATCCTACATAATAGCTTATATCATATTTATAAAAAAACTTCAAGGAGAAATTTATTGAAAAAATTTTTTTCATTTATTAGAAGTAATTCATATAAATTTTAAATTAATAAAAACTATTATAGAAAAGAGGGGAAACTAAATGATAAAATGTAATTTAAAAATATTGTTAGCTAAAAGAAATTTAAAAATAACTAAAGTTTCAAATGACACTGGAATTTCAAGAACAACCTTAACATCTTTAGCTTCTAATTATGCTAAGGGAATTCACTTTGACACACTGGAAAATCTTTGTAACTATTTAAAAATATCTCCAAATGATTTATTTACTACTGATATGGAGAAGAGAGAGGGAAGAACTATGGAAATAACTAAAAAACTTTAGAGCTTTTACAATGTGAACTACACAATATAAATTTTAAAAGTGGAAATAAATTAGTTTTGATGAAAAAATAGAAAATTTTATATCCAATAAAGAAATTTGACCCCTTAAAATCGATTTGAGGAGGTCATTTTTTTATTAAGTTTAAAACTCTTATCTAAAAAATTAATTTATGTTATAATTTAATTAATTTGAACTAAAAAGTGAGGTATAGTAATGGAGGAAAATTCTATTTCAAATATAAAAGAAAATAATGGTATGTTATACTACAACAAATTAACTTCTAAAAGAATAGCTTTTATAAATCAACTTTATAATTTAATAAATACTCAATTTGAAGAGCAGGAAAAATTAAAAGATTTAGAGCCAGCTAAGATAATTGAAGAGTTAGAAAATAATTCTGATTATATCCAGAGGATATTTATAGATGCTCCTTGGGGAATGGGAAAAACTTTTTTCTCTAAAGCTTTAAAAGAAAAAATAGAGAAAGAAAATGAATCCAGAGGAGAAGTTGGGAGAAAAGAGATTAAATTTATAAATATTAATGCTTGGGAAACTGATTATTTCTCTGACCCTATGAAATCTATTATTGGAGAACTAAATACTCACAAGTTACTTAACTCTGAAACCCAAAGAGTAATAGAAAAAATAATGGAGAATATTTTTAAAGCTGGGGGAAAATTTTTATTAAATTTCTTTCTTAAAAAATTTCAAATAAGTGCTGATGATTGGGAAGATTTAAAATCTATTCTGAATGGAGTAAGTACTTCTGAATTAAAAGATTACAAAAATTACAAAGAGCTTGTAGATAAGTTTAAGGAGTGTTTATCTCTTGAAAAAGACTTAAAAGTCATAGTGATAGATGAGTTAGATAGATGTAAGCCTACTTATGCTATTGAGCTATTAGAAACAATAAAACATTTTTTTGGTGTGAAAAATATTATCTTTGTTTTCTTAGTAAATAAAAAACAATTACAAAGTATTGTTTCAACTTCTTATTTACAAGATGATGAGTGTTCAGAGTATTTTGAGAAATTTTTTGATATTCAATTTAATTTACCAGAGCTTGAGTATGAAGATTTTATTCAAATAGAATATGATAAATATAACCAACCTCAAACCTACGGAGTTAATAATGAAAATATTTCAGAGGACAATATTAAAATATATGAATCTATATTCCTAGAAGCTTTCAGTTCAAACTGTGATAGTTCCATTGTTTCTCCAAGAAATTTTATCAAATCCTTTAAGAAATTTAGAATTTTACTTACTTCTTTATCAGATGAAGAAAGAGCTTGTTACCCTCTTATGATAGTTTTAATACTATATTTTATTAGAGAAGAGTTTTTAAATAAAAAATTAGAATTTTTAAAACAAGAAAAAAATTACACTGAAGAAGATATCTCAATATTTTCTCTTTATATTCTAACCTTTTTTGAAAAAACAACTGTAGATTTAAATCAAAAGAAAGAGTTAGATTTTAATAGAAATATCAATATTAACTTAAAAACTAAATATCAAATAAATAAAGATTTTTATACTACTTTTCTTAGAATATTATATTTTAAAACTGGAAATACAATAAGTTATTTGAATCGTGAGCATAGAGTTAATTATCTAATGATTATGGAAAATTCAAATAATAATGAAAATACTGTATTTATTAATATACAAGATTATTTTTTCCAATTTAAAAATATACTCTTTAATCACTTTTTTCATAATATGTTACAATTTGCTGGGACAATTCAAATAGATTCTAAATTTTTCTCTAAAAAATCTTTAGAAAAAAATATTATAGATAAAAATGATAAAAGATATAATATTGCTATTTTATTAGAATGGGCAGAACAAAAATATAACTTTACTATGAATATAAAATAAAATCAATGAAAAGTAGGAGAGATAAGAATGGATATAGAAACAAGTGTAAAAGTAGCACAAGCTCTAGCAAACCCTATTGAAAAATTAATTGATACAGTGGGAATGGGGATAGGAAAGATGAGTGATGGAGTAGGTAAACTATATGAGCCTATTCATATAAATAGAATAGCCAAGACAATGAGAAAAAATGTTGATATACCTATGCTATATGACAAAAATGGGGTTTTAATTGATACAAGGGATTTCCAAGAGATTTATAAAAGAACTGTGTCAAGAATGGAGTTTCAAGAGCTAAGGAAACAACAAAATATAGAAAATGTTATAAAAGAATCATATAAAGAGTTAAAAGATGTAGAGTGTGTATCTGATGAGCCAGTAGATAGCGATTGGGTATCTCGTTTCTTTAATTCGGTAGAAAATATTGGAAATGAGGAAATACAAAAAATATGGGGTCGTATGTTAGCTGGAGAGATAAAATCCCCAAATACTTATTCTTTTAGAACTATGGAGATTTTAAAAAATATGACAACTAAGGAGATAGAATTATTTCAGAAATTAGCAAGTATTTGTATAGGTAATGGAAATAATGAATATATTCTTTCTTCTAACACTGAGTTATTAAAAAAATATGAGTTATCCTTTGACGATTTAATTACATTAAGTGAATGTGGAGTAGTATCAACTCAAGAAGTAACAAATATTCGTCAAATAAATGAAAATGCTAACTTTTTTCTATCTCAAAATAATTATATTAGTTTTATATATACAAAAGAAAAAAATAATAGAGAATTTCGTTTTAATATTTTTATTTTGACTAAAAGTGCTTCTCAATTAATAAATATTATTCCTATAGAAAAAAATAGTGGATACTTGTTTGATGTTATTAGAGAATTAATTAGATTAAATCAAGATATTAATATAGAAGTATTTGAACCAATTATTACAGAAAATAATAATATAAAGTATGAAAAAGTAAATATTTAACTGACTATCTCTATTATCTAACTTTAAAATATTTTTATAAATTATTTACAAACTCTTGAAAAAATGATAAAATATAACCAAGAAAATAGTTAAGAAAATACATTAACTTTTCCAAATGGTTATGTGAGGTAGAGATGTATAAAATAGATAAAGAAAAAATAAGAAAAATTATGAAAGCTAAAGGAATGGCTAATCAAAATGAACTAGCAAAAAAAATAGGAATAACTAAAAATCAACTTTCTCAAATTTTATCTAAAGATTATGATTTTTTAAAAAGCAATATTAGAGAAGTATGTAACACTTTAGGTGTAGATATTTTTGATATAGTATCTGAAGAACTTTCTCTTTTTAGTTTAGAAAATTTATCAAAAGAGGAAAAAAAATTAGAGGAAGAAGTAGATATTTTAAAAGTAAATCCTTCAAAATCATATAATGTTGTAGAGTTTTTTGCTGGAGCTGGAGGATTAGCTTTAGGACTTGAAGAAGCTGGATTTGACACTGTTCTTTTAAATGAAATAGACAAGGACGCAGTAAATACTCTTAGAAGAAATAGAGAAAATTGGAATGTTGTTCAAGAGGATATTTGTAGTGTAGTAGAAAAAGGGGTAGCTTCTTATTTTTCAAACCCTAATATTGAAGTAGATTTAATCTCTGGAGGATATCCTTGTCAAGCTTTCAGTTATGCTGGAAAAGGATTAGGACTTGAAGATGCTAGAGGAACACTATTCTACCCATTTGCTAAAGCTATTGAAGAACTAAAACCTAAGATGTTTTTGGCTGAGAATGTAAAAGGACTTGTTTCACACGATAAAGGAAAAACTTTAAAAGTGATGATAGATGTTTATGAAAAATTAGGTTATAGTGTTTCATATAAAGTTTTAAATGCTTTAAACTATGGGGTAGCACAGAAAAGAGAGAGAATAGTTATAGTAGGAATTAGAAAAGATTTAAAAGAAAAATATAATTTAGAATATAAATTCCCAAAAGAATTTAATAAAACCTACACTCTAAAAGATATTTTACAAAATGTACCATCTTCTGAATGTCCAAGTTATTCAGAAGCTAAAAGAAAGGTTCTTTCTCTAGTCCCTCCTGGAGGATGTTGGAGAGATTTACCAGATGATATAGCAAAAGAATATATGGGGGCAAGTTATTATCTAGGTGGTGGAAAAACTGGTATGGCTAGAAGATTATCATGGGATGAACCAGGTCTTACAGTTTTATGTTCTCCTTCACAAAAACAAACAGAAAGATGTCATCCAGATGAAGTGAGACCTTTTTCTGTAAGAGAAAATGCCAGAATCCAAAGCTTTCCAGATGAATGGGAATTTGTTGGTGCTGTTTCTTCTAAATATAAGCAGATTGGAAATGCTGTTCCTGTAAAATTTGCTAAAGCTATTGGACTTTCAATTATAGATACATTAAATCAGATAAAAGATTAGTAGAAAAGGCTATTGCTAAGGTTTAGTAATAGCCTTTTTTTCTATTTAACTACTTCTTCTACTTTTTGACATAAATTAGTTAATAAAGTTAGAATTACATTATAGTCTATTCCTATTTTCTCCCAAAATTCTCTACCTACTAATTTGGTAATTGATTTAGGAGCAGTACATTTACAATTAGTATCTATACAGACAACAAACCAAGAATTTTCATATTTTGACATCTCTTGTGCTGTTCTTGGAGATTGGGAACCTGTTAGAGTGTTTTTTTGTGTTTTAAGTTGAGTGTAATATAACTTATTATTATATTTTACAATTATATCAATCTCAGGTATTTTATATCCTAATTCAAATTCTGGAGAAATAACATTTGGAGATAACATAGCTACTTTCTCCCAAAGAGTTCCTAGTTTTGTACTGAAAGTTCTTGTAACAGCATTAAATGAACTTAAAGAAGTACACGAGGTAAGTTGATAAATATTTTGTTTTTTATCAGTTGAAGTTTGTACCAACACTCTTAGTTCTGGAAGAATTGACTCTTCAAAATTTTTAAATAAGTCAGCTATTTGATCTCTTTTATCAGTTTTTCTGTTAAAATATTCTAAAATTTCTTGTTCATTTAGCATAAATACCTCCTAAATTTTATTAAATTAATTTAATAATTCTTTTAAAATTTTTATTGAAAATAAAGGTTGTATGTCAAATTTTGGTTTTAAAGTTATTTTTAAAAACTCTCTATTTTCTTGTCCATCTACTTCTAATACTATAATATTATCTATATAAAATGAACATTGAATGTTTTCTTTAAAAATTACCTTATTTCCTTTAAATAAAGTAATTGTTTGTATATAATTAGCTTTACTTATATAAACTTCCTTTTGATTTATATCAAAAGGAAGTCTAATATTATTAAGCTGTATATAAAAATTAGTTTTTTTATTTACAAGATTTTCAAGAGTATTGAAAGTTGGGGAAAAAGCTGTTTCATACCCCATATATCCACTTAAAAAGAAATTTTTATTAATTAGATATTTTTCAAGTTCGCCATTTTCATCAAAATTTTTAGCATATCCTAAATCTTTAAATATTTTAGGTAGAGCTTCTATCAACTTTTTAAAGGCAAATTTATCTCCAGTTAATAATTCATATAGCTTATCTCCAGAGATAATATGAATATTCTCATTATCGAATTTTCTATAAATTTTATCTCCTTCTATTCTAAATTTTAAGGTATTAGAATATAATGTTCTATTTGCAGGAGTAAGAGAGTCTTTTATCTTTCTTTCCCCAGTCCATTGTTTATCTTGACTTTTAGTATCTATAATTCTAGCAAAATAAGCTTTTTCAAATTGGGGATTACTCTGTAATTTACCATTTAATTTTTCATAGATTCCAACTTCATCTTCTCCCTTAGTTGTATTATGCTTATTTTTTAATTCAATAGTAGCATTTCTTCCAGTTATATCAATTCCATTTCCAACAGCAAGAGCTTCCCAACCATCAATTTTTCCTATAAGCTTTTCATGAAAAAATCCAATAATATTAGAATTACTTTTATCCTCTTGTCTATTTATCTCTTTTTCAACCCAATCTTTTGTAGAGATATTTTTAACTGAAATATCTATTATCATCTTAAAAATATCCAATCTATTTTTAAAAAATTTCTCCTCATCAATATCAATTCTAGCTACTCTTTCATATTCTGTTATTAGATTTGAAATAACTTCTTTGAAATCTTCATCTTCAATATACCAAAGATATTTATTAGTATATTGTTCTAGATTATAGTGATATGGAACTTTATTATAAATTTCTTCATAAGATTTTGAACAGATTTGTTCTATACTTTCTCCTAAACAAAGTAAAGCTTGCCTTAAATTTTCATTTGATAAAATCTTTTTTTTACTTAAAACCATAAACCTCACCTCACTAAAAATACTGTAATTAATATCATACCATATTTTGAGTGAGAAATAAATTATTTAATATCTTATTATAAAGAGGAATTTACTATTTTATAGAATGAATACAAATCCTACTATGAAATATTTTCAACAATCATGATATAATAAAAATAAAAATATTAAGAGGTAGAATTATGAAAGAATTAATTATTAAAATTTATGGTTTAAATTACAATGAGCTAATATTACTTATATTTTCTTTAGCTATTATCTCATTTTTATTTTTTACTTTTATTGTGATTATGTTTGAAAAGAAAATTCCTTTTAAAACTCCATATAATTTTTTAGTTACTGCATCAGCTTTTTCATTACTTCCATTTATTTTTATGTTATGTATAAAAGCATTTATTGAATTGTTTGGTTTTAGTCTAAAGACTTTAGATGAAAAATGGCTTAATTTTTTAGGGAGTTACATAGGAGTGTGTGGAGCAATAGGTTGTGTATGGTGGCAATTAGAAAGACAGAGAAAGGAAAAGGAAAAAGAAAATCAATCAAAAGAAAAAAAAGCAGTAGCAACATTTTTAATTTTATATAGAGAAACTTGTAAAAATCTTTTTTATTATTACACTAATTATTTAGGTAATCTTAGTGAAGAAATTTGGACGAAAAAATTTATTGATATAAAAGTTGATAATGATGAATTTAAAATAAATGAAGCTCTTTTTAATTCTATAATATTAGAAATGGATATAGAAGTAAAAAATAGAGCTATTGAATTATATAATATGTTTTTAGTTTTTTCAATAAACAATAAAAGACTTTTATTTCATATTAATGATTCTAAAAATTTTTTGATTTCTTTTTATTATGAATTTTATAAAAAAACTAATGATATTTTAAAAAATTTGAAAACTGATGAGAGTTATGAAGAATTATCTTTCAATATAACAAAGTTACTTAAAGAGATGAAAGATTATTATGAAGAAAGAAAAATAAAATCTCCAATTTCAAATAATCTTTAGAATAAATAATATAATAAATTATAAAGTAATATACTTAGAAACTAGGAATCCCAGTGGGACAATAAAGTAGATAGTCCGTCTTTAGTGGCACTCTTTCAGCTAGAGGTCAGAGTTTTAAATCCCTCTCTTTTCCCTTGCTAG